>Ga0070682_100000027_pt1 | contig 188799 bp, 156 predicted proteins | sample KBSC63LmetaG_FD_64668 | JGI IMG/M metagenome (GOLD analysis project Ga0070682, IMG submission 64668) | Corn rhizosphere microbial communities from Kellogg Biological Station, Michigan, USA - KBS C6-3L metaG | ecosystem: Host-associated > Plants > Roots > Rhizosphere | place: USA: Michigan...
GAAGCGCTGCGCTGGGAATAGAACGAAGCAAAATTAGCCGCGGGTGAACGCAGATGAACGCGGATTAAGAAGAACCATTTCAAGTTTTACGGCTTAGATTGCTTTTGAATCTGATCCGCGTGTTTCCGCGTTAATCCGCGGCCCCAAATCTCCGGACTAAGCCGACCCGTGCAACCCTGATATCGTCCAATCCGTACTAACTCAACCGTGAAGTTCGTCGAAACCTTAAAACTCGCGATTGCTGCTATTTGGGCGCACAAACTCCGCTCTGCGCTTACTCTGCTCGGCATGGTTATCGGCGTCACCGCCTTCGTGGTCGTGGTATCGCTCATCTCCGGTTTCAACAAATACATCGACGAAAAGATCGCCGGCATCGGCTCCAAGTCGTTCACCATCCAACGCTTCAACTTTGAAGACTTCAAAGACCTTGACTCGATCGCAGCCGCCCAGCGAAGAAACAAAGAACTGACGCTCGACGATTATGAATACCTGAAAGCCCGCGCCGCGTTAGTCGATAAGATCGGAGCTAAAGCTCGTGCCTCGCGTTCGCTCGTCAAGCGGGCGTCGAAGTTTGTAGAAGACGTTCCGGTCGATGGCTCGATGCCGGTAGTCAGCGAGATCGATAACACCGACGTCGCGTACGGTCGTTACTTTACCGACTCTGAAAACGACGGGGCGATGCGCGTGGCCTTTGTCGGCATGGATGTGGCAACTGCCCTTTTTCCCGCCGGCGCCGCCACCGCAATCGGCGAGGAAATCAATGTCGCAGGCCTGCCATATCGCATCATCGGAATTCAGGCTGCGAAGGGCACGGTCTTCGGCGTCCCGCAAGACAACTTCGTCACCCTGCCATTGAAAACCTACGGCAATAACTTTGGCGGTTTTACCCGTAACCGTCTGCTTTATTTTGTGGCCACTTCCAAAACGGATGAGACGTTCAAGGATGCCGTTGACGAGGCCCGTTTTCTTTTGCGCTCGCGACGTCACCTTAAACAGGACGAGAAAGACAACTTTGGAATTGTGACACCTGACGCGATCACCGGTTTCCGCGATCGCCTGCTCGGGCCAACTTATCTCGTCGCCGTGGCCGTGCCCGCAATCGCGCTGTTGGTCGGCGCCATCGTGATCATGAACATCATGCTGGTGTCAGTGACGGAAAGGACAAAAGAGATCGGTATACGAAAGTCTCTGGGCGCGCGCAAGATTGACGTGCTCAAGCAGTTTCTGGTTGAAGCGGTAACGCTCTCCGCAATCGGTGGGGCCGTGGGTGTTTTGTTGGCCTGGATCATCGGGATGATCATGACCGCGATTTTCTTTCCGACCAACCTTTCCATCGGCGCTATCTTTTTTACGATCATCGTGTCGGGTGGAATCGGCGTGTTGTCAGGAGTGTTTCCCGCCTGGAAAGCGGCGCGCCTGGATCCAATAGAAGCGCTGCGAGCAGACTGATTCGCGTTTTTTGTAAGGCAAACTGTTAGTTTGCGATTACGTTTTAAAGGCTAGTCGCCTAAGGGCTGCGCAAACTAACAGTTTGCGTTACGAGTTAGCTCGTAATGAGGTCAGTACCACCAGGCGGTAGCCGGTGGGTCATGTGATTGCCAATTGTCGGTTGCCGATTTCAGATTGATGTTTCGCCAACGTCCTAATCGGCAATCGGCAATTGCAAATCCGCAATCGGTTAACCCACCCGCTACCGCGTGGTGGTACTGACCTCACCGGAACCGTAAGAAGCGCTTGATAACTTATGAAACTCATTCGCAGTGACATTTATGAAAATCTGAAGATGGCGCTGGCCACGCTGCGCGGCAATAAACTGCGCTCATTCCTGACTGTGTTTGGCGTAATGATCGGCGTGATCACCGTAATGCTGATCTCTTCGATTATTAGCGGCGTAGATACTGCCGTCAAAAAGGAGCTCGAGTCTTACGGTACAAATTCGATCTACGTCATCAAGTTCAATTCCGGTATTCACATCGGCCGGCTATCCCGCGAAGAACGCATGCGCAAGGATCTGACTTACGACGATGCAGTAGCACTGAGTTCCCTACCGGCTGTAGAACTTTCAGTTCCCTTCCTCGACATCAGCAACAACTTCTTTGGTCAAAAGATCACGGTGTCGAGTCCGGGAAAGACTTCGGCGGCAGTCGCGCTCCAGGGCACCCTGCCTGATTTCGAACGCGCCGGCACCCAAATCATCAAAGAGGGCCGCTTCTTCACGCAGTATGAAAACGACAACAACGAAGAGGTGGCGGTGATCGGTTCCTCAGTTGGTCAGGACTTCTTCCCGTATGGCTCGCCGGTCGGCAACCAAATCGAGATTGGCGGGCGACAGTTTCGGGTGGTGGGCGTACTCGAAAAACGTGAACAGTTTCTGCTCGGCGGCGGCGATGACGATCAGAACAACGTGATCTACGTGCCGTTTAATGTGGCGCGCAAACTAAAACCCGGATCGAGCGACGTTTATATTCTGGCAGTCGCGCGCAAAGGCATGATGGACGAAGCGCTCGATCAGATTACAGACCTGCTGCGCGTACGGCGGCAAGTCCCGTTTGGAAAACCTGATAACTTTGGCATGCAGACCGCTGAACTGTTTCTCAGTAACTTCCGTTCGATTCTAAGCGGCGTGGCCATCGCGATGGTGGTGGTTTCGTCAGTCGGTCTCATGGTCGGCGGCATTGGTGTGATGAACATCATGCTGGTGTCGGTGACTGAACGAACGCGCGAGATTGGCGTGCGCAAAGCTATCGGCGCGCGTCGCCGGGACATTATGTGGCAGTTCCTGATTGAGGCGGCGACGCTGACGGGCTTTGGCGGCCTGGTAGGGCTCTCGATCGGATGGCTGCTGACGTTTTTGTTACGGCTAATAATGCCGTCTTACGTTCCCTTATGGGCGCCGGTCGGTGGGTTTGTCGCGAGTGTCGGTATCGGCCTAATTTTCGGAATCTGGCCCGCGTGGAAAGCGGCCCGCCTCGATCCCATCGAATCGCTCAGATACGAATAAGCCGAGACGCAATCTTAAGTCTCATCCTCTTGTTTGGAGTACCGCCTTTAAGGCGGGTCTTTGAGCTTCAGGGATAAAAGCCCGCCTAAAGGCGGTACTCCAAACCTGGCGCGTTACGAAATGAAGCTTGGGAAGATCGCAGTGATCGACAGCGCGAACAGAAACCATATCGCAAAAACAATAATCGTCGCGCCCCATGCTGCCGTCCCGTTAACCTTCGTGCCGCCGTTCTGCAATCCTTTCGCACGCAGCCACAATCCATAAAGCGAAAGCACGCCGACGACCGAAGCCGCCACGAACAGCACCGGATGTTCAGCCGGATTGAAGAGTACGCCGAGGTTGTCCTGCACCAGCGTTTCCTGATTCAGAATTGGATGGATGTCGTCTGGACTCTTGATGAAAAGTATCACCAGGCTTAGCAGCTTACTGATCAGCACCACTGGCAAACTAGCGTAGAAATAAACTGCGAGTGCCTGCCAGAAATTCATTCGGCCGCCGAAGATCATGATACAGACGAGGTAAAGTCCGGCCACGATTGCACCCAGCACAAACACGCCGACAAAAGTCTTCATTGCCGTCTGCACGCGCTGAATGGGCTGCTTCGCCTGCAGCATTGCGTCGTCCTTCGCCTTCTCCATGCGTTCCGGCGGCGGCTTGATCGGACTGTCGGCAAGCTTGTCCATCGTGTAATTGACGATCCGTTCAGGCGTCACGCGCTGCACAAACGCGACGGTGTAGATCGCCTGGGCGAACACAATAACTAAAAACGCGGCCACCCAGCGCGGGTGCGCTCTCAAGTTTCGAAAGACTCGCGTCGGTTCGTAAAAGACTCCCAAAACCTTTTGCACCGGCGACATCGGCGGCTCGTCACTTACGCTCTCGTCAGGCAAACGAATAAAACTGAGTCCGACCAGCAACAGGCCCCAAAACAGAAACGCCAGGCCGGTAAAAAATCCGCCCGGTAGAATCTTGGCAATCCCGCCAACCAATATCAGCAGGCCGGCAACGGCCAAACCGATGGCGACTGGTCGCAGTTTGGCAGGACGCGGTCCCGCCGACGGTAACTGGGGTGCGCCCGGGGGCGGTGGCGGTTGAAACTGATTAGGATCGCTCATCTGTTTTCCTCCGATTCAAGTTAGAGGACGGGGAGAACTGCAGACCGTCCGGGAAGCACTGATTCCGCGAAGATACGCGGAACAGCTGAATTTAGTTTCATTGCGGCAGCTTAAAGGTACACGGTCGGCTCAACTCCCTCTCCCTTTGGGAGGGTAATCACATAGTTGACACACCTGCATCTGGCTTTCAGTAAACGTAGTCTGTTTCACGCTGCCCCACGCCCGTTGACCGCAAGTGCAGTGACGTTCCTTCAACGCCGCTGCACAAAATCAGAACTGCGAGCGTTAGCGACCAACCAAACAATCAAGCAAAGGGAAACATTTGTTTTGGTTCATAACCGACGCGTCTTACGTTGAGTCTTGCGCTGGTCGCTACCGCTATCTGGAACTTTCAAGCCTCCGCACTCGGCGCCGTCTCCCAGCCGGGAACGCGGATGCAAGCCACGGAATGACCGGGCGCAACCTCGCGCAACTCAGGATCGATTTGCGCACATTCTGGAATCGCTATCGGACAGCGCGTGCGAAAGCGGCAACCCGACGGCGGATTGATCGGCGTCGGAACATCACCCTGCAAAACGATGCGATCTCGTTTGTGCTTTGGATCCGGAATCGGAATCGCCGACAGCAACGCCTGCGTGTAGGGATGTAATGGACTCGCGTAGAGATCGGCGGCGGTTGCGACTTCGACGATTCTGCCGAGGTACATCACCGCCACGCGCGACGAGATGTGTTCGACGACCGCCAGCCCATGCGAAATAAAAAGATAAGCGAGTCCGAATTCCTTTTGCAGATCCTGGAGTAGATTAACGACCTGAGCCTGGACCGAGACATCGAGCGCCGAGACCGGCTCATCTGCGACTATCAATTTCGGATTTAGTGCGAGCGTGCGTGCGACTCCGATTCGTTGACGCTGTCCGCCTGAGAACTCGTGGCTGTAGCGTTTGCGGTAATCAGGATCAAGTCCGACTTTCTTCAACAACTCGGCGACGCGATCGCGTCGTTCTTGCCGGTTGCCGACTTTGTGAATAACCAAGGGCTCACCGACGATGTCGCCGACTTTCATGCGCGGATTTAGCGACGCATAGGGGTCCTGGAAAACAATCTGCATCTCGCTGCGTAGCTCACGCAACTCCGTTTTTCCCATCGCCAGGACGTCCCGGCCTTCAAACTCTATTTCACCACTGGTAGGTTCAATCAAACGCAACAGGCAGCGGCCCACCGTCGATTTCCCGCAGCCCGACTCGCCCACCAGCCCCAGAGTCTCGCCACGAAAGATCTCAAACGAAACGCCATCGACAGCGCGCACTACGTCATCGCTGCTCTCAACCGCGAAATGCTTTACCAATCCGCGAACTTTCACAAGCTGGTCGTTTGTTTCCATTGAGTCGAAACGTGCTTTGTTTGGAGTTCCGCCTTTAGGCGGGTTTTAAAGTTCATTTCAGAGTAGAACCCGCCTAAAGGCGGAACTCCAAACATATCCTGGCTGTCTCAATTCTAATCTGTGGAATCTGCGGATTGCGCCTTATGGTCAGCGCTCACCGCCGCCGCCAAATCGAAAAGTACGCAACGGACTTTGGCGCCGCTCTCGAGGTCGTACAACGGAATCTCTTCTTCAGTGCAACGCGGCATGCGATAGGGACAACGTGGCGCGAAATGGCAACCGGGCGGCAGCTCGGTTGGGCTCGGCACTGTGCCTTCAATCGTTTCCAAACGCGCCTGCTTCGCCACCGTTGCCCCGGTGAGTTTGGGAACGGAGCGCAACAACCCCTCGGTGTAAGGATGCTTGGGACGCGCAAACAATTCATCAACCGGCGACTCTTCAACGATGCGTCCGGTGTACATCACCGCCACTCGATCCGCGACTTCAGCGACCACGCCCAGATCATGTGTAATCAACAGCACCGCCAGCTCACGATTCTTTCGCAGTTCATTTAACAGTTCGAGAATCTGCGCTTGAATGGTGACGTCAAGCGCTGTCGTTGGTTCGTCCGCGATTAGCAGTTTAGGATCGCAGGCGAGCGCCATGGCGATCATTACGCGTTGACGCATGCCACCCGAAAGCTGATGCGGGTAGTCGTCGACCCGGCGCGCTGGATCGGGAATAGACACTTCCTTCATCGCTTCGATCGCCGCGGCGCGCGCGTCTTTGCGCGAGAGCTTTCGATGCAGCCGCAGCGCTTCTGCTATCTGTTCGCCCACCGTGTAGACAGGATTCAACGAGGTCATCGGATCCTGAAAGATCATGGCCACGTCGTCGCCGCGAATCTGACGCATCTCTGCGTCGGAAAGCTGCAGCAGATTTTTGCCGTCGAAAATAATGGAGCCGCCCACAATTTTTCCCGGCGGTGAAATCAAACGCATCACCGAAAGCGCGGTGATCGATTTGCCGCAACCAGACTCTCCAACTAACCCGAGCAGTTCACCCGAATCGAGATGGAAGCTGACGCCGTTAACCGCGCGCACCAGTCCGGCACGCGTGGGAAAGTGCGTCTGCAGGTTGTTAACTTCCAGTAAGTGCGCCATCTTTTGTAACGCAAACTGTTAGTTTGCGATTTGACTCTAACTAGGACGCAAACTAGCAGTCTGCGTTTACATCAGAGGGTTACCGGAGCTACCAGCGATTCGAGAACAGCCGTTTAAGTTGCAGCGCCCAGTTTACATAAGCCTGAATTTCCTGCGGTGGTAGCCGGTAATTCTGACGAAAGATAAACAGCTGATTCCCGCCACCGTCGGTACTCGAGCCTTCATTCATTTCGTAAAAACCCAACAGCGCATCGCTGAACAGCGTGCGGATCGCCGGTTCGTCCGGCCCGCGCAAGAGGTAACGGCTCGAGAAAGTGGGTCGTTGACCAAAGTCGATGTCCTGGTATCCAAACGCGGAAATCAGTTTGTGCATCACGCCTTCCGGGCGTAACGAAAAGTGCGGCAAATTAAGATCGCGCGGCTCGAAATAGACGACCGACTGGTTGTGCGTCTGGCGATTTTTGCCCTGACCGGTGACGTACTTGTAATCAAACACCGCAGTCTTGACGCCTTCCATTTCGCCGTACATCGCGTTCCTAATCTCTTTGCTGTGGCCATGGCTGAATAGGGGGAACGTTTCCAAATTCGGAATCCAATTCAGGCCCGCCACTTCACTGAATTGCCAGCCAAACATTGTCGCGGTGCCCGTCAGCATTCGCGTCCGTTCCTGCTCGCGTTTGCGGCTTACGATGGTGGCGACGATCAGCCCGCCAATAAGCAGAACAAAAAACAGAACAAAGAACAGTACAAGGACGACTGGAAAAAGTGGACTGTCCATCAGGTGCGAATTTCAGTCTTCTCTGTGCTCTCTGTGGTGAATTCCTTTGCCAAAACAAAACCACAGAGACGCAGAGAGCACAGAGGCTGCACAGAGATGTTCAAATGAATAAAACTCGAGCTCACACGGTTGACGTTTCCTTGTACTCACCCCAGACCTCGCGCAAGCGATTGCTGATCTCGCCGACAGTTACTTGCGCCTCAACGCACTGAAGGATTCGCGGCAATAGATTTTCAGTACCACGTGCGGCGTCTTCGAGTTTCGCCAAAGCTGACTCAGCCTCTGCCGCCGGGCGCGCCGCACGCACCGCGCGGACGCGCTCGATTTGCTGCTGCTCGATCGCCGGATCGATCTTGAGCGTGGGAACTGCGCTTTCGGTTTCGCTTTGAAAACGATTGACGCCGACGACAACTGCTTCGTCCGCCTCGATCGCCTTTTGATAACGATAGGCCGACTCCTGAATTTCCTTTTGCACGTAGCCCGTCTCGATCGCCCGCAACATTCCACCAAGCGCGTCGATCCGTTCAAGATAATTGGAGGCGCGATCTTCGATCTCGTCAGTCAGGTATTCGATCGCGTAAGACCCCCCCAAGGGATCCGCAAGGTCTGCCACGCCGGACTCGTGGGCGATCACTTGTTGCGTGCGTAAAGCGAGGCGTGCGGCCGCTTCCGTCGGCAAAGCCAGCGCCTCATCCATCGCGTTGGTATGCAGTGACTGCGTGCCGCCGAGCACCGCAGCGAGCGCCTGGATCGTAGTGCGCACGACGTTTACTTCCGGTTGCTGCGCAGTTAATGACGATCCGGCGGTCTGCGTGTGAAAGCGCAGCATCAGCGAACGCGGATCGCGCGCCTTAAAGCGCTCGCGCATGATGCGCGACCAGAGCCGGCGCGCGGCGCGATACTTGGCAATCTCCTCGAGCAGATTATTGTGCGCGTTGAAGAAGAATGAAATGCGCGGCGCGAAATCGTCCACTTCGAGACCTGCCTGCAGTGCTGCTTCGACGTAAGTAATGCCATCGGCGAACGTGAACGCCACCTCCTGCACTGCCGTCGAGCCGGCTTCGCGTATGTGATAACCGCTAATCGAAATCGTGTTCCAGTTCGGCACTTCGCGCGCGCAATAGGCGAACGTGTCAGTCACCAGGCGAAGCGAGGGACGCGGCGGATAAATGTAAGTGCCGCGCGCGATGTACTCTTTGAGAATATCGTTCTGCAGCGTGCCCTTCACTTTATCGAACGAAACGTTCTGCCGTCGTGCCACCGCCAGATACAGACACAACAATGTCGCAGCGGTGGCATTGATTGTCATCGAAGTGGAAACTGTATCGAGCGGAATGCCGTCGAACAGGCGCAGCATGTCCGCCAACGAATCGATGGCGACGCCTACTTTACCGACTTCACCAGCCGCCAGCGGATCGTCGGAATCGAGACCAATTTGCGTCGGCAAATCGAAGGCGACGGAAAGCCCGGTAGTTCCCTGCGCCAGCAAATACTTGTAACGCGCGTTTGATTCTTCGGCAGTCGCATAGCCTGCGTACTGCCGCATCGTCCACACGCGGCCGCGATACATGTTGGAATAAATTCCGCGCGTGTAAGGAAAGTCGCCCGGTGAATTTAGATCCTTTTCGTAGTCGATCGAATCCGTGTTTGAGGGATTAAGGTCGGCCGGTAGATCGATTCCGGATGTAGTTTCGAAACGTTTGCGGCGTTCCGTCTGTTGCTTGGTTGGCATGACTTAGATCGAAGAAGCGAAGCCTAGCACACGGTTTGGGCCCTCGCAATTGGGTTTCAGGCGGGGCAGTAGCCCGACCGTCAGGGAGGGCTTGAGCGCGCAGAAACAGCCCTCCCTGACGGTCGGGCTACTGCCCCGTCGTTGTTCCGTCGCCGTGCAGCTGTTGTGTTAGATTCACTTGCCAAAATGGATAACGTAACTGTTAACAAACGCGGCGCGGATCGTATCCGGCGTGGGCACCTCTGGATTTATCGCAGCGACGTGAGCGACGCAAACGACGCCGGCCCCGGATCCATCGTCAGTGTGCGCGATCACAATCAAAACTTCGTCGGGCAAGCATTCTATAGCGACAGTTCGCAAATCGCTCTTCGCTTTCTGAGCCAGAGCGAAACGCCCATCGATCGCGATTGGTGGCGCCGGCGCATTCTCGAAGCTGCTTCAAGACGCCCAAAGAAAACCAGCCAAACCAACGCCTGCCGGCTGGTCTACTCCGAAGGCGATTTAATGCCGTCGATAATCATCGATCAGTATGACGAGATAATCGTTCTGCAAACCCTGTCGCAGGGCTCCGACAAAATCAAGCAACTGCTGGTCGAATTACTGGCGGAAGAATTCAAACCGCGTGCGATCGTGGAACGCAACGATGTGCGCGTGCGCCAACACGAAGGATTGGCTCTGGCAACGGGAATTCTCTACGGAGAGGCGCCGGACGAGTTTGAAATTGTGCAGGACGGCATACGCTTTCTGGTAGCGCCATTGTCGGGACAGAAGACCGGATCGTTTCTCGATCAACGCGAGAATCGCAGCGCGGCGGCGACAGCAGCACACGGGCGCGCACTCGATTGCTTCACGTTCAATGGCGCTTTCGCGCTGCAACTTGCCGGCGTTTGCACGAGTGTTACCGGGCTCGACATTTCAGCTGAGGCCATATCAGCGGCACGCCGCAATGCAACGCTCAACAACATTACGAACGTTGAGTTTCAGGAAGCGAATGTATTTGACGCGTTGCGGGAAATGGAAGCTGCGGGCGAACGGTTTGACACCGTCGTGCTCGACCCGCCAGCGTTTGCGAAGAATCGAGCCAGCGCAAAAGCCGCAACGCGCGGTTACAAAGAAATCAATTTGCGCGCACTCAAGCTGCTCAATCCTGGCGGGATTCTGGTGAGCTGCACTTGCTCGTATCACATGCCCGAAGATTTGTTCCTGGGGATCATCGCCGCTGCCGCAAACGATGCGCGCCGCACGCTACAGCTGATCGAGAAGCGCACACAGGCCAGCGATCACCCGATCCTGTTAGGCGTGCCCGAAACCTATTACTTGAAATGTGTGATTGCGCGAGTGCTGGACTAAGGTAAAGCAGTGGCGGAGTTCAGGCGAGCCAACCAATTCGAGTAACGATCGCGGAGCCGCTCGAGACACGCCCTGAAGTCGCCTGTTGTCGCGAGGTCGAGTTCATCCAGTGTGTGTTTTCGAATCGAATGCATCGCCATTTCAATACCCATTTTCAGTTCCCCGCGATCAACGCCGGGAAATTTCGTCATAAGCGCTGTAAGTTCGCCGTTATCGAGAGCATAGCTTTGTTCGCCAAGCTGCGCGCGAACTGCTTCTTTTGATGTGGACGTCGCGAGTGCCTTGTCGAGAATCGCCACTATGCGGTTCAACTCTGTTCGATTGCCTACAACGAACCCCTGGTAGTGGGCCGCAGCCGACGTCTCTCCTTCGTAGGTTCCGTCTGCAAACATCAACGACGCGATGACAATTTGCTGGGCGCCGGGAGCGGACGGCGAATAACCGGCGGCTGTCGTTTCAGCGCGCGTCGCGAGGATCTGGCTCAGCTCCCCAAAGCTACCGGCTTTCACCAGCGGTTCGCCCTGTTCACCCTGCGGCATCCCGCTCAAACTCACTTTGCCGTCGCGCATCACATAAATACTAACGGCGCTGATGTCTTTGTCAGACAAGTTATGAAGAGTCAGTTTATAACGAGGAAAGGTTGAGACAACGGGCTCGATACCAACGACCTCAACCATTTGTGTTTTGTTTATGACTGAGGGAACATCAGAGGGCTGCGGCGAGACGCGAACCAGTTTGATCTTGAAAGGCTCAACGCCAAAGTCGCGCAACGCGTCAACTGAAGTCAGTTCGTTCTCGCGGACCGTGAGAGTGCCCACCTCATCTTCCACATCGAGAAACTTACCGCGCAAGACCGAGAAGCTAACACTGACTGCTTCGCCATCAAGATATGGAACCACTCGAACAGCACCTACCGGCGGCGCGCCGGCGGGAAGCTGCCAACCCGGAACGTGTCCAAACATACCGAAGTAAGTGCCGTCGCCTTTTGGCAACTTCAATCTCTGCACGGGCTCGTACGCCGGTTTACGTCCTTCGAAATAAGTGACTTCGAGCGCAAATCCGGTGGGTGCTGGACGCGAGCGAGTTTGCTGTGCGCCCGCCGCCGCCGCAAGACAAAAGACAATGACGACGGCGATGAAAAGGCGTTTCATATTTCCTGGAGTCTAACTTCGGGTGGGTTCAGTGCGCGCTGCTTCGGCGAGACGCTTGGCATCGGGCAAAGCCTCGAGAGCACGCAGCACTTGCGGATCACTGTCGAGCAGTACGCGCGCGCCCGCGTCGTTAGAGTATGCGGCGGTGACAATCTCTTCTCGCAGGCGAAGTTTTGCAAAATCGAGTTCTTCGTCGATTTGAGCGTTGGTTAACTGCGATTCAGTGTCGTTGCGCACAAACGCACGAAACGCTTCGAGCACGCGTTCGTTGATCGCGTAATCACCCGGTTTCGCGTTCCGGCCATACTGCACTTTTTCGACTTTGTACGATTCGAGACCCGTAACCAATCCCGCCGCAAGTTGACGCGTAAATTGAAAAGCGGCTTCGGCAACGCGATTCTTCAAGGGCGTAAAAATCAATGGTTTGCTGTCGATATCGGGCGTGATGCCACCGCCTCCATAGAACACGCGGCCTGCGGCCGTCTTAACTGCCGGTCCGCTCGGTGCGCGCGGACTCGGTGACGCCGACGCGAGAGGGCTTGCACTGGCCGACGCACCGGGCGATGGCGAACTGGTTGCCGACGCATCATTGTCGTCATGACGCGTGTAGTAGTCGTAAAGCGAACCGCTCGAATAATCGCGCTGCAACGAACGGCCGTAAGGGGTGTAGTAGCGCGCCGTCGTTAGCGTGAGACCGGTATTAAACGGCAACAGGAAAACGTGCTGCACCAGGCCCTTGCCGAAACTGGTCTCGCCGACGATCAGTCCGCGGCCGTGGTCCTGAATCGCGCCGGCAACAATCTCTGAGGCCGAGGCGGTACCGCGATTAACTAAAACGACGAGCGGCACGTCTTCCGGATCAGAACCAGTTGACTTGTAAACTATCGGATCGCTGTATTCCGTTCGACCTTTGACGGAAACCACCACCTGGCCACGCGGCAGAAATTCGCTGGCCACATCAATGGCTTGGTTGAGCAAGCCGCCGGGGTTACCGCGCAGATCTAAAATCACTTGCCGCATTCCCTGAGCTTTCAGTTTATCGAGCGCTTCGCGCAGCTCTTCATCGCTGGTGCTTTGAAAACCACCGGTTAAGCCTACGTAGCCGGTGCCAGGCCGCAGCATGTAAGCGTTGCGAATTGACGGTAGCGGTACGGAATCGCGAATGATCGTGAAGTCGAGTGGAGCTTCTGAACCCGCGCGTTCGACTCTTACTTTTACCGGTTCACCCCTGCCGCCGCGCACCTTTTTCGATACCTGCTCGCTGGTCCAGTCGCGGGCGTCCTGACCGTCCACCTCAAGAATGCGATCGCCATAGCGGAGGCCGAGCTTGCCCGCCGGCGTGCCTTCGACAGCAGACTGCACGTAAACGCCATCGCGATGTTGCACAATAGTTACGCCAATGCCGTAAAACCGCGAATCCTGATCTTCTTTTAACTTTTTGAATTCGGTGTACGGGAAGTACATCGAATGCGGATCGAGCGTTGAGAGCATTCCCTGAATGGCAGCCTGGGTCGCCTTTTCATAATCGATCGCGCCGGCGTACTCCTGAGTGATCGTGCCAACCGCCTCGTTGTAGTCCTTCTCAATATCGTCCGACTCCGTGTAGGAAACTGTGCCCGTCGCCGGAGTGCTGTGACGGAAGCGTCGCGAACGACCGATCGTCCCACCAACCACGGCTGTGATCAGGATGAGCGCGCTCGCAATGATGAAGAATCGTCTGGTCATATTTGCAGTTTGGCCGTTCCGAATCGCCCATGAATATTACCACACGGCGGTTTCTAATTAAGAAAGCGGCAACGTCAGAACTCGCCGCCTTCCGACCCTGCTTCCTGCTCACTGCTTACTGCCTTCTGCCTCGCGGGGCGTGTGCTATATTCGCCCGACTAAGATGACATTATCCCTGTCTATCGTTGTGCCGGCTTATAACGAAGGTCTGCGCCTCGCGAAATCGTTGCGGACGATCGTCACTTATCTCAATGACAATTTACCCGAATCTGAGTTGATAATTGTTGACGACGGCTCGGTTGATGACACTGCCCAGGTCGCCGGCAAAGAATTAGCCGATTCGGGAAATGTGCACACCTCAGTCATCAGTTACAAATCGAATCTGGGCAAGGGCCGGGCCGTCCGGCTTGGGCTGCAGGCCTCCCGTGCTGAAATCGCGCTCTTCACCGACACCGATCTTTCAACCCCCATTACCGAAGCTCCGAAACTCATCGATCCGATTTCGCATGGCGAGTGTGATGTCGCATTCGGTTCGCGGGCGCTTGACCGTAGTTTGATCGGCGTGCACCAGTCGTGGCGACGCGAACAGGGCGGTCGGATGTTCAATCTGGCGGTGCGTTTGGCAACCGGTTTACCGTTCTGGGACACGCAGTGCGGCTTCAAGGCATTTCGCATGCGCGCCTGTCGTCCGATTATCGAAGGTGCGACGATCGATCGCTTCGGTTTCGACGTTGAGCTGTTATACCTGGCTTACCGCGCCGGGCTGACGCTGAAGGAGATTCCGGTGCGTTGGGACCACGCTGACGGCAGCAAGGTCAACCTGGCGAGCGATAGTTTGAAGATGCTCGGCGAGGTCGGGCGCATCCGGCAGCAAGCGCGACGCGGCGTTTACGATCGCGCGATCAAGGCTGCGCAGGCCGCGCGGGTGTAACGCAAACTGTTAGTTTGCGTCGCTTGTGCTTCACTCTGTGTAACGCAAACTGTTAGTTTGCGTCGTTCGTCTTCCTTTTACTTACTATTAACGTCGCCCACGCAAACTAACAGTTTGCGTTACAATCCAGCCCATGAACACTCGTCTAAACGTCAATATCGATCACGTCGCCACGGTGCGGCAGGCGCGACGCGCGCCCGAGCCAAGCGTGGTAGCGGCTGCGATGTTATGTGAACAGGCTGGAGCCGACGGCATTACGGTCCACCTGCGTGGCGACCGCCGCCACATACAGGACGCCGATCTGCACGCGTTGCGCGCAAGCGTGTCGACTTACCTGAACCTCGAGATGGCCGCTACCGAGGAGATGCTGAAAATTGCTCTCGAAGTAAAACCTGACGCCGTGTCGCTGGTAGCTGAAAAGCCGACGGAGATAACCACGGAGGGCGGGCTCGACGTGGTGGGCAACATCGCGATTGTGCGCGCGGCCGTCAGTCGCCTACGCCAGGCCGGCATACTAGCGAGTCTCTTTATCGATCCGGACCCGAAGCAGATTGAAGCGGCTCACGAGATAAGCGCGCAGCAGGTTGAGTTGTGCACGGCGCCATATGCCGACGCGACGCTCGGATCGGTAGGCGTGCACGGCGAAGGGGCGTTGAGAGTAGGGCAGGAAGTCCGCCGGCTGCGCGATGGCGCGGTGCTCGCGAAGCAATATGGTCTGCTGGTCGCTGCCGGCCACGGGCTGACACGTCGCAACGTCGGCGCCGTTGCGGGTATCTCGGAAGTGTCCGAGTTCAACATCGGACACAGCATCATTTCACGATCGATTTTTGTGGGACTAGAGCGTGCTGTTACGGAGATGCGTGAGGCAATTCAGAATGGCGCGAACGGCTAGGTTTGGAGTGCGGTGACCTGTCAGCGCTTTGGATTTAAACTGCGACCTGTCGCTTTTGCTTAAATAGCAGCGCGGCCTCAAGCCGCCGCGAAGAGAAAAGCGGTGACAAGTCACCGCACTCCAAAGGCTTAATTTTTTGCCCCGGCGAGTTGCAGCCGCACTATTGAGCGCTCAAGTTTCGCGCGCGCCTGTTCGAAGTCTTCTTCAGTCCCAGTCCAGGCGTTCAACTGTTTTTCGACGTGTTCGCGTGCGAGTCGGGCCCGAGCTGCGTCAATCTCTTCCGGCCGTTCTGCCACCTCAGCAAGAACCGAAACAACGTCGTCCTTAACCTCAATGAAACCGCCGGAGACGTGGAGCTGCATCGTTTTCCCACCGCTTGTGTAGGAAAGAACGCCCGTTTGTAACTGCGAAATCAAGGGCGTGTGTCCGGGCAGGAGACCCAGTTCGCCGCCAAGACCGGGCGCAGTTACTGCGTCCACTGGTTCTGAAAGAACGCGACGCTCGGGGGTGACTACTTCAAGTTGGAGTTGAGCCATAAAGATAAAGGATGAGGGATGAAGGATGAGGGATGAAGCTTAGGAACAACGAGGTACCTCGTTCATCCTTCATCCTTCCGCCTTCATCCTTTGTTCTACTGCGCGATCGTGGTGCCCTTTTGCACCGCTTCCTCGATCGTGCCGACCATATAAAACGCCTGCTCCGGAAGATCGTCATGCTTGCCGTCGACGATTTCGCGGAAGCCCTTAATCGTGTCTTCCAGCTTCACGTATTTGCCTTCAAGACCGGTGAACTGGGCAGCCACGAAGAACGGCTGTGAGAAGAAACGCTGCACCTTGCGCGCGCGCGAAACGATCAGTTTGTCTTCATCCGACAGCTCATCGAGACCGAGGATCGCGATGATGTCCTGCAGATCTTTGTAACGCTGCAACACACGCTTCACGTCCTGCGCAGTGTTGTAATGCTCTTCGCCGATGATGCGCGGATCGAGAATTCGTGACGACGAACTTAACGGATCAACGGCCGGATAAATTCCCAGCTCCACAATCTGGCGCGACAAAGCGGTAACCGCGTCGAGGTGCGCAAAGGTGGTGGCCGGCGCCGGATCCGTGTAATCGTCCGCGGGAACGTAAACCGCTTGAATCGAAGTGATCGAGCCGGTCTTGGTCGAAGTGATCCGTTCCTGCATTTCGCCCATTTCTGAGGCGAGGTTCGGCTGATATCCCACAGCTGAAGGCATGCGACCGAGCAGTGCGGAAACTTCGGAACCTGCCTGCGTAAAGCGGAAGATGTTGTCGATGAACAACAACACGTCCAGACCCTTATCGCGGAAATACTCGGCTACCGTCAGACCCGACAACGCCACGCGCAGACGCGCTCCCGGCGGTTCCGTCATCTGCCCGTAAATAAGTGCCACTTTCGACTGCTCGAGCGCGTTCATGTCGACCTTGGTCATGTCGAACTCGCCGGTGTCGTGAAAGTGTTTATTGAAAGCCTCACCAAACTGGATGACCTGAGACTCGACCATCTCGCGCAACAAGTCGTTGCCCTCGCGGGTGCGCTCGCCGACTCCGGCAAACACCGAGAAGCCGGAACGCGCTTTTGCGATGTTGTTAATCAACTCCATCACGATAACGGTCTTGCCGACGCCGGCGCCGCCGAACAAGCCGATCTTGCCGCCGCGCACGAAGGGCTGGATCAGGTCAATGACCTTGATGCCCGTCTCAAACATCTGTAATTCCGTTGATTGTTCTTCAAACGAAGGCGCGTGACGGTGAATCGGATAGCGTTCTGTGTGTCTAACGTCGCCGAGATTGTCCACCGGTTGGCCGACCACGTTGAGCACGCGACCGAGGGTTCCCTCACCGACCGGCATGGTAATCGGGCCACCCGTATCAATGGCTTTCATACCGCGAACCATGCCGTCCGTAGGCAACATGGACACAGTTCGCACGCGGCCTTCGCCAAGGTGCTGTTGCACTTCAGCGATCAGGTCGATTGGAGTTGGCACGTCAAAACCCTCGGACACGATACGCAACGCCTGATAAATCGGCGGCAGATGTTGTTCGGAAAATTCAACGTCTACAACGGGACCAATAATCTGCACCACGCGTCCGACTGAGTCGCCATTTGTCGGGGTGTTTGCGGTGGACGTAGCCATACTTCGTTCTGCTCCTCTTTCGATCAATGAAGGCTGAAAAATCGGGCTGATTTAAAGTCAGCCAAGATATCACAGCGGTTAAATTTGCGCCAAGCGCGACCGCGAAAAGGCGGTGTCCCGACGTTGCGTTGTCAGGAGTAGGGGCAGTAGCCCGACCGTGAGGAAGGGCTTTTCTACGCATTCAAGCCCTCCCTCACGGTCGGGCTACTGCCCCGTACTCCGCAACGCAATATTAGACACTTACAACTAAGCGCGACTGCGAAAGGGCACAAACGGCATCTGTATTGAACCCATCCCCGAGTATTGTTAACATGCCGTAGGAAATTTGGCGGGGCCCGTAACTCGGCTATTAGAAACCCATTAACAACTCCGACTTAAGAGCAGCCACAAGCGCGAAATCTGCATCTGAATCACGGCCCGACTCGCTGATTGGCTTTTGCAGCAACGCAAGCCGCATAAATTAATCAATTCCTGCGCGGTACCACTGTCCCCTCGACGGGCACGCAGTCTCGCCCAGCTTTTCCCGAATCCAGGAGAATCAAACGTGAAGAATTACAGTTTCCCCCTGCCTGCCTCATCCGCGACCGCGCCCTTTAGAAAGCTGACCATCGCCCGCTTTGCCCTGCTGCTCGCGCTCGTCGCCGCGATTTCGGCTTTGCCATTTTATGTTTTTGCCCAGGCCGATACTGCGCCCGCGAAGACCCGAAATTATGTCGCGTACAACGACGGTGGCGCTTATATCGTTTATCAGGATGCTAACGGCGAAACGATCTGTCGTGATGCCTCAATTAATGAGACACGCTCGCTTCGGTCGGTTCAGAATACTTCCGGTCTGCGCCAAATCAACCATTTGACGGACAAAACGTTACTCTCGCCGGAAGTGAATACTACGCAAGGGGCGAACGGCTTAACGATTATTCTGCGCGCCACCGCACAACTAGAGGCGCAGCCTGACGCGAAGGCGGCATTTATAGCCGCGGCTGCAAAATGGGAAGCGCTAATCAAGGACCCGATTACCATCATCATCGATGTTGACTACGGCACCACATTCTTCGGCACCCCGTTTTCAGGTCCAACTGTGCTCGGCGCGACCGCTACTCAGCTCCTTTATGTCGCCAATAACTATCCCGATATTCGCACCCGTTTGAACTCGCACGCTACCGGTGCTTCTGAGCAGGCGCTGGCCGCTGCCTTGCCCACCACCTCCGTGCCAACCGACATTGGCGCAGTACCCACGGTGCTGGGAGCGAGTCCCCTCTTGCGCGCACTCGGTGCGATCGGCCCTGACGCTGCAAACGATCCTCCGAACTACGGTAGCCCTCCGAAGATTGCCTTTAACTCCGCTTTCAATTTTGATTTAGATCCAGCGGACGGCATCACCGGTAATCGCACCGACTTCGACGCCGTCGCGGTTCACGAAATCGGGCACGCGCTTGGCTTTAATTCTGAAGTCGGAGAGCAGGAACTACATCCGTCAGATCCCATCATGAGCATCTGGGACGTTTTCCGCTTTCGTCCATCGACGGCAAACTTGGGCAACCTAGCTACCGCTCAGCGCATTCTTTCGTCCGGTGGAACCCAAGTTCTGTTTAACGGTGGTGCCGAACTTGGTTTATCCACCGGCAGGCCAGATGGAAGCGGTGGGGATGGCCGGCAAGCGAGCCATTGGAAAGACGACTTCAACATCCTCGCCGACAACATCGGCATTATGGATCCGACTATCGGTCGCGACCGTCGGCAAATCATGTCAATCAACGACGAGCAGGCCATCGATCGGATGGGCTACAGCCTAAGCCCCACCATCCCGCCACCCAATGACGCGTTCGTTAACGCGCAGGGAATCAGCGGCACCAGCGGCTCAATCGCGGGAACGAACGTTTTTGCGACCAAAGAGCCGGGAGAACCGAGCCATGAACCTCTTGGGAATGTCGGTGGCAAATCAGTTTGGTATGTGTGGACCGCCCCTTCGAGTGGCACCGCGTCTCTCACTACGGCTGGCAGTGATTTCGATACGCTGCTCGCGGTTTACACCGGCAACACGGTCAACGCTTTAACCGCAGTCGTGAAAAACGACGATGTACAGACTCCGGTAAACACGACCAGTACAGTCCAGTTCGACGCGATCGGCGGGACGACATATCACATCGCTGTCGACGGTTTTGACGCCGACGACGGCAACATCACGCTCAACTTTACTTTGCCCGGCACAGCAGCCAGCACGGTCCAGTTCGCCGCTCCTACGGCAAGCGTTACGGAGAATTTTCACGCGAACACGCAGGTGGATTTGACGGTCACGCGAAGCGTCAACACCGGAAGCGCTGTGAGTGTCGACTATTCAACAAGTAATGGGACAGCGAGTGACCGCTCGGATTATTCGGCGGCCCTCGGCACGCTGCAATTCGCCGCGGGAGAAACGCAGAAGACGATCAGTGTGCTGGTCATTGACGATGGCTACGTTGAAAATCCGGAAACCTTCAACGTCACCCTGAGTAATCCCGTTAATTGCACACTGGGAACGGCGACGGTTACGGTTACCATCAACAGCAATGATGCTAACCCAACCAACCCTGTTAAGGATCCGACATTTGATAACGAGTTTTTCGTTCGTCAACATTACTTTGATTTCCTGAATCGCGCCCCGGACGCAGACGGTCTGGCGTTCTGGAAGGCGGAGCTTGACCAGTGTGGAGCGAATGCCGAGTGCATCGACATTAAACGTGTCAACGTATCGGGTGCGTTTTTCCAGTCCATTGAATTTCAGGAGACGGGTTACCTGGTTGAGCGTCTCTACAAGGCCGCCTATGGCGATGCAAATGGACTATCGAAGCTCGATACCGATCCGGCGCAGCATCAGATTAAAGTTCCGATTGTGAGATTTAATGAGTTTCTTAGCGATTCGCAATTGATTGCCAAGAATCTTGTGGTTGGCGCCCCGGGATGGCCAACCGTGTTGGAGAATAACAAGGTGGCGTTTACACAGGCGTTCGTTGGCCGCTCTCGTTTTCTCGCCGAACATCCAACGAGCAAAACGCCAACCCAGTTCGTGAACGACCTGAATGCCAGAACCGGCAACACGCTCACCCCGAGTGAGGTGACTTCAATCGTCGGCGTATTTGGCGGGGCCGGCAATATTGCCGACGTAACGGCGCGCGCGCGCGCGTTACGACTCGTTGCCGAAAATGCGAACCTCGCACAGCAGGAAAAGAACAAGGCGTTCGTTCTCATGCAATACTTCGGTTATCTGCGGAGAAATCCAAACGATCCACAGGACACGGATCACACCGGTTACGATTTCTGGCTGCACAAGCTCGATTCGTTTAATGGCAACTACGTGAACGCCCAGATGGTGAAGGCGTTCATCGTTTCCGGTGAGTATCAGGCGCGCTTCGGCAACTAGTTTCCTTGAAACTCAAGCAAAAGGCCCCAACGCTTCATTGCGCTGGGGCCTTTTATTTACTGGAAGCTAACTTAAAGCTTCTCTTCCGGATCGATGCGAATTTTCATTCGTTGCAACACCTGCACATCTTCATCGGTGAGTTCCAGATCCGCATTGCCTCCGTCTTCATCGTCGTTGGCGTGGGGGCGCAACCCGATCTCGAGTCGCAAAGTTAACTCCATTTCATAACCCGCATCGCGCAGTCGTTCGATAGCCTCGGCAACTCGCGGAGAATTCTCCACCGATTCGTTAATCGCGGTGCCGATATCCCGGACGATTTCTTTTGCTTCGTCGTCTATTTCCAACGCAAACGCCTCACAAAAATCCCGCTGAATTGACTTCAATTCGCACGTTTAATTGCGTAACCATGCTACGCGAGCGTCCCGCAGAGGGTCAACCGCGAAGTTTTGTCCGACAAACTTCAGTTTGTCGTGCTTGATTGTAGCGACAAGCTGAAGCTTGTCGGGCATCAAACTTCGACGACGCGCGGCTGGCAAAGCAGCTTGATATCGCCTCGCCGGTCTATTACTCTTACGTGTCCCCTTATACATCCTGTCGTCATAACACGGAGAGGAGTCGCTCAGGACTTCTTCAGCTCGGCGTCATGCTTAAGACAATTGGAGTACTAACCGGCGGTGGTGATGCGCCAGGCCTTAATGCGGTGATCCGCGCGGTGGTAACCACAGCCACCGGCCAATACGGTCTGAACGTAGTAGGAATTGAAGACGGTTTTGAAGGACTGCTGGGCGACATGCAGACTCGCCCGCTAACCGCCGCGGATGTCCGTGGACTACTGCCGCGGGGTGGAACAATTCTGGGTACGCGTAATCGAGGCAGATTCGTTGAGCGTAATGCTGAAGGGATACGATCGAAACCGGACGCAGTTTATAACGAAGCGGTCAATAACCTGCGCCGCAAAGAGATTGACGCACTGGTTGTTTTAGGCGGCGAAGGAACGTTGGAAATTGCCGCTCAGTTTGATCGCATGGGTGTGCCGGTCGTCGGCGTTCCCAAAACGATTGACAACGATTTGGCCTGCACTGAATTGACCTTTGGCTTCATCACCGCGCTCGACATAGCTACCGACGCCCTGGATCGCCTGCACACGACGGCCGAATCGCATGAGCGCGTGATGATCCTTGAAGTGATGGGCCGCAACACTGGTTGGATTGCCCTGCACTCGGGAATCGCCGGTGGCGCGGACGTGATCCTGATTCCGGAAATTCCGTTCACGATGCAGTCGGTAGCGGATCGCATACGGGCCCGCGACGCTGCCGGGTCGAATTTCAGCATCGTCGTTGCCGCTGAAGGGGCGATTGAAACCGGACACGATCTCATTTACCAGGACAAGGGAGACGGGCAACACGCTCCCCGCCTGGGCGGAATTGGGTCCTATTGCCAGATGCAATTGGAAGCGCTTACCGGCAAGGAAACGCGTTGCGTGGTGCTCGGCCACCTGCAAAGGGGTGGTAGACCGAATGCTTTCGATCGTATGCTGGCGACGAATTACGGATCGTGCGCGGTGCGCGCGGTGGTCGAGGGCAAGCGCGGTGTGATGGTGGCGCTGCAGGCTGGCGATGTGATTACGGTACCAATCAGCGATGCAATTGCGAATGTAAAGACGGTGCCGGCGAACGGGCAATTAATTCGCACGGCCAGGGACACGGGGATTTCCTTTGGCGCTCCGAATGAAGCGATGTACCACGGTTTGAAATGAACTTTGAACTTTGAACTTTGAGCTTTGAGCTTTGAACTTTGAACTTTGAAATTTGGAATTTGGAATTTGAACTTTGGAATTTGGAATTTAGAATTTGGAATTTGAATTAGTCTTCCGAAAGGTATTTTGTGTCAGCTGAGATAAAGATCAAATTACAGTCGGAACTCGACCAGCTCGAATCCGAGCTCAGGGTTCACCTGCCGAAGGAAATCAAACGCGCTTTGGAGTTCGGAGACCTGCGCGAGAATTCGGAATATCGGGCGGCCCTCGATCGACAAAACGTCGTCAAAGCGCGCATCGTGGAACTGCGTCAACGCATAAGCGAAATCGGCTCAATCGACCTTTCGAAAATCTCGCGCGATAAAGCCGGCTATGGCTCGAGCCTGGTGTTGTACGACGCTGAGAAAGATGAAGAGGTAACCTATCGTCTGGTTACGCCGGAAGAGAGCGATCCACAGGGCGGCTTGATTTCTACTACTTCACCCGTCGGCCGTAGTTTGATGGGCAAGGAAGAAGGCGACGAAGTGGTGGTACGCACTCCCGCCGGCGCTCGCAATTTTGAGATCAGGCGTCTGACCACCATTCACGACCAGCCGGATGCAAAGTGAGTTTGGAGTACCGCCCTCAGGCGGGCCTTTTGCGCGCGTCGAAAGACCGCCTGAAGGCGGAACTCCAAACAAAAGGGACTGTAAAGAAACTACTGTTTTCGGCATAATGGCCGCAGGAGACTGCAACAAAGAATGTTCGTGGATGGCATAGGCCGTGGGGCGCAGCGAATTATCGACGCGATGGTGCGTTGGCTCGCCTATGGCCACATCAATCCAAATCTCCTGACCGTGATCGGCGTCGCCATCAACGTCGGCTCCGGGCTGCTCTTCGGTTACGGCCAGTTTTTCTGGGCCGGCATCGTCCTGATAGTAGCCAATCTTTTCGACATGCTGGACGGGCAGGTAGCCCGTCTGTCGGGCCGGGTCACCCGTTTCGGCGGCTTTCTCGACTCCAGTCTCGATCGGCTCTCCGATATGGTGGTTTTCGTCGGCCTCATAGTGTTCTATGCCCGCGACACCCAGTATCATTCCACGCTCAACGTTTTTCTCGCCGGCGCAGGACTAATGGGGTCAGTTATGGTAAGCTACGCCAGCGCGCGAGCCGAGAGCCTTATCCCCAAGTGTGATGTTGGTTTTCTTAGACGGCCGGAACGCGTGGTGCTCTTTATAATTGGCGCTTTAAGCACTCATCCAGGTTCGGGTAACTTTTTCGCAAACCGAATGCCCGCCGTCCTTTGGGTACTCGCGGTCGGCTCCTATTGGACCTTTGCCCACCGCATGTATCACACCTGGTTCGAGTTGAAAAAAATAAAGAGCGAAGCAAACGAACAAGAAACAAAACCGGCTATTTCCGCATCCAATGCCGGGCCAGAACACCGGGGCGAACAGCCTCTGGCGCACAAGGCCGGTTAGTTATTTGCCGAAACATCACCCGAGTAAAGTTTTCAGTATTTGAGGTCAACAAACGTGACGATTTGTCCCTGCTGCGGTTTTAAGTCTCCCAATTCCGGAACGGGCGTTTTGAGTATTGCATGCACTTCGTGCGGCGCACATTCAGTTGGCGAACCCCTTCCCCGACCAGAAAATGAACTTCCCTCTTTCGGCCGCTCGTTAGTGCTGGCCGTAACTGGCGTTTTGGCCGTGCTGGTGTTTCTGGCTGACACCGTCATTTCCTTATTCGCGCGCGCACCCATTTCGTTCGGCTTCTGGTCCTGGATGGCCGCCGCTGAAACCGCCGCCTGGCATTTGAAGTGGGCCATGATTCCCTTCACGCTGCTGGTCGCTTTCGGCAGTCGAAAAATCTATCGTTCAATTCAAGCTGCGCCGGCCAACTTTTGTGGCCTGCGGGCTGCCCGCAACGGCTACCTCGCTTCCGCCACCGTGCCTTTGCTGGTCTTGGTTTTGATCGGCGTAACTATTCCGGCGCGGCTGGGCCACCGGCGAGATCGCATCGAAGCCGGAATTCATGCCCAGGGCTACCGAATCGATCGCGCCCTCGTCGAATATCGCGAAGCCTACGGAACCTTGCCGAGCGACCTGAAGGATCTAAACCGTTTGCCGGACGCTGATGGCTCCCTCTCTGCGGCACTTCAAAACGTCGACGTCACTGGATACACAGTTGATTCCGAACTCGCTGCGGTACCGACCAAAAAACCGCGGCCACTGCGCGGCGCCGTTATCATGAACGCTTCGCTCACTACTCCGGAGGAGTCACTCAGCGGCGGCATTTCTTTTACCAATTATCAACTGCGCTTGCCGGGCTTCGACAAAGTTCTCGGAAACGAAGACGATCTGATTTTGAGCGACGGTGCTACCTACAGGCTCGATGAGTTTCCAAAACGAGGCGTCACCGCGACCACCAGCGCGCAAACGCGCAAGCGCTAAACACCAGACGTTAGCCGCTTCAGATAGTTCACATTTTCAACGCCCTGTATATTCTGCAGGGCGTTCGTGCTTCTAACGGCTGTGTTTGGAGTCCGCCCTAGCCGGGCATTTCGTATTCGATGTTCAAGAAAATTCTTATCGCTAACCGGGGAGAGATCGCGGTGCGCATCATTCGCGCCTGTCGCGACCTCGGTATCTCTCCAGTTGCAGTCTACTCCGAAGCCGACGCCTCGGCCGTTCATGTCGGTCTGAGCGATGAAGCGGTATGTATCGGGCCAGCTCCGTCAGTCGAAAGCTATCTGCGCATTCCGGCGATCATTGAAGCCGCGAAACGTACGAACTCAGAAGCGATTCATCCCGGCTATGGGTTTCTGGCCGAGAATGCCGACTTCGCGCGGGCAGTGGACGCGGCCGGATTAACTTTCATCGGACCCAGCGCCGAGGCGATGGACGTCATGGGTTCGAAAACCAGCGCACGCCGGGCTGCAGTGGATGCCGGGGTTCCGATTGTACCAGGCACGGTCACGCCCCTTGCTTCATATGAAGAGGCTGAAATGGTCGCGTCCGAGTTTGGTTATCCGATCATGCTAAAGGCATCTGCGGGTGGCGGCGGCAAGGGCATGCGTCTGGTTTCTTCGTTGGCCGAATTGCGGTCTGCTTTCGACGGCGCGCGCTCTGAAGCCGGTTCAGCGTTCGGCGATTCGGCTGTCTATCTGGAAAAGGCCATCACTCGTCCGCGGCACATCGAGATCCAGGTGTTTGCCGACAGTCACGGCAACGTTGTGCATCTGGGCGAACGCGAATGCTCTATTCAGCGGCGGCATCAGAAAGTGATCGAAGAATGTCCCTCGCCGATCAACGATGCCGGTCTCCGTGAAGCGATGGGCACAGCGGCCGTGAAGCTGACACGCGCCGTGGATTATTTGGGCGCCGGCACGATTGAGTTTCTCGTAGCCGACGACACGCGCGACTTTTACTTTCTGGAAATGAACACGCGACTCCAGGTCGAACACCCGGTGACCGAACTGGTGACCGGCGTTGATTTGGTGCGTGAGCAGATCAGCGTGGCCGCGGGCGCGTCGCTTTCGTTTAGCCAGGATGATGTGAGCTGGCGCGGTCACGCCATTGAATGTCGCGTGTATGCTGAAGACCCGGAAAACAACTTCCTCCCGTCGCCCGGCAGGATTAGTCATTTGCAGATTCCGTTTGGGCCAGGCATACGCGACGATAGCGGCGTTGAGCTGAACTCCGAAGTTTCAATCTTCTACGATCCGCTGATCTCAAAGCTCGCCGCCTGGGGACGCAACCGCGAGGAGAGCATCGATCGCTTGCGGCGCGCACTCGACGAGTATCAGGTCGGCGGCATCCGGACAACGTTGCCTTTCTTTCGAGAGATCGTGCGAGATGAGGAATTTCGTAAAGCGCGTCTCGATACGGGCTTCATCACGCGATTCAACGAACGACGTCGAGCCGCAACCGAGGAGAGAGACGGCCAGCTAAGCGATCTGGCGGCGATTGCGGCCGCCATTCGCTATCGCGCGTTGCGAAAAGAAGCGGCTGTCGTCGAACGAGACGATCATAATCGCGAAAGCCGCTGGAAGATGTCGGGACGCCAGGCGCAACTGAACGATCGCCTCGATGGCCCGAACAAGCGACACTCAAAGTAGTCGCGTTCAATTCATGAAACTGAAAGCAACACTAGCAGAAGTTCCGCACGACGTATCGTTGAGTGTTACGCCAGCAGGTGTTTCCGCTGACGTTGATGGCCGTCATTATGAGCTTGAACTGCGAGCGCGCGGTCGCGGCGAATACCTTTTATTTCATGGCACTGAAGTTCATAACGTGCGAGTCGAGCAGCGCGGCGCGGGTTCGTCAGGTTCGTTTGAAGTCAATTTGCGCGGCCGCGCCTATGAAGTTCAGATAGAAGACCCCAAACGTTTACGCAGCGGTCAGAGCTCTGGTGCACACCACACAGGCGCTGCGGAAATAGTCTCGCCGATGCCCGGCAAAATTGTTCGCGTGCTCGTCGCCGCGGGAGAAACTGTGGCAGCAGGCGCCGGCGTGATCGTAGTGGAAGCTATGAAGATGCAAAACGAAATGAAAGCGCCGAAGGCTGGAATCGTCGCATCTGTAAATGCAGTTGAAGGCGCGACCGTGAACGCCGGCGATGTTTTGGCGGTCATAGAGGGATGAGGGATGGAAAAGGATGAAGGATGAAGGCTGAGGGATGAAGGCTGAAGAAAACGCGAACGGTATTACGACACAATTGGATTCAAACGCAGAGAGGGAGAGCGGCGCCACTGACGCCTCTTCTTCATCCCTCATCCCTCATCCTTCATCCCTTACTTCATCCTTCATCCCTCATCCTTCATCCCTTCGTGTTCTCCTCTGGGACATCGACGGCACCCTGATGCGATCCACGCGGGTCGGCTCGTTCAAGGATTACACCATTCCCATGCTCGAAGAAGTCTTCGGCACTGCCGGTCGTTTGCCCGAAATGAAAGTCTCCGGCATGACTGACTTACAAATCGTCGGCGAAGCGCTCAAGCATGAGGGCTTCACGCACGAACAAATTCGCGAACGCGTTCATGATCTGCGCGAGAGTTACATGAAAGCGATGCACAAATTTACGGGGAACGAGCAGCCAGTATTTGAAATTCTCCCCGGCGTGCGCGAAGTGCTGGAGGCGGTTCATGAGGATGAGCGCTACCAGTCTGCCCTCTTGACCGGCAACATTGAACCTGCGGCTTACCTGAAGATGGAGCTGCTTGGACTCGCGAACTTTTTCACCCTGCCCGGCGCGTTTGGCGACGAGTCGCACGATCGCCGCGATCTGCCGGCGCTGGCCGTCGCTCGCATTCGCAAGCAATTGAACCTGGAGCTTGCGCCGGAGCAATTCATCGTTATCGGCGACACTCCGAACGACATCGAATGCGCACAGCACTTCGGTGCCCGCTCGTTGGCGGTGGGCACCGGCAGGTTCTACAGTCCGGAAGAGATTCTCGCGTGCCAACCCGATGCCTTCCTGCCAGATTTTTCTGATCTCAACTTAGTGATGACGACACTCGCGCAGTTGTAGCCAGCTTTTGGAGTGAGGTGACCTGTCACCGCTTTTGCAGGCTGCGACCTGTCGCAGCCGATGGCAAGTTAAATCTCAAGTAGGAGCGCGGCGACAAGTCGCCGCGAAGACAAAGCGGTGACAGGTCACCGCACTCCAAAGGTAGCTTTACTGCTAGACGGCTCTGTTAGGCGCGATCAGGTGCCGCACGATGGGCGGCTGGCTACCGACATGAAATGAGCGCGCGTAATCCTGAACGCTGCGGTCCTCGCGAGTGACGCGCGCATGCTGCCGCATGTGTTCCGCCCACGACTCCACCAGAAAGGTCTCAAAATAGCGACTCGGGTCGGCCGGGTCGACAAACAATCCCCAACGCACTGCGCCATCGCGTCTCATGATCCGCTTCATCCCTTCCATTGCCGCCACAAATTCAGAAGCGCGCTCCGGATCGATTTCGTAGTCCACCGTCACCAGCACGGGGCCATCCGACGGATCCGGCTCCTCAATGAAAACCGGATCCGGCCAAATCAGCGAAGGCTCTAGATCGAGGCCTTCACTAACTCGCAGAGGAAAGAACCAGGCCGCAGCCAATCCTGCAATCATCGCCGCAGACGCACAAAGCAATGCTTCAGAGACGCCGAGATGCGTGGCAATGACGCCCCAGCTGGCGCTGCCAATCGCGAGGCCGCCAAAGAACACCAGCATGTAAGTAGCCAGCACGCGGGCACGCACCCAGCCCGGCACCAGAGTTTGCACGCTGATGCTGAAGGTCGACATCAACGTCATCCAGGCAATTCCTCCGCAAAGCAGTGCCAGACACAACAACCAGAAAATGTGAACGGTGGCGAGCGTCGCAGTGGTAGCGGCAAACACGATTGTGCCGATAATTATGAGTGCATTCGCAGACAGCGCCCTTCTCAGGGCGGGCAAAATAAACGCGGCGAGAATTGCGCCGGCGCCGAGGCTGCCGAGGAGCAGGCCGTAAGCGCCGGCATTCAGTCCGAGTTGCGTGCGGGCCACCAGCGGCAACATCGACCACAGCGCGCTCGCGCAGCTCACGTAAACGCCGGTCCGCACTAAGACTGCGCGCAAATCAGGATCGTGACGAACATACCGCACCCCCGCTTTCATCGCGCCGGCAATTCGTTCCGTAGGTGAAAAGCTCTCCACCGGTTCCCGGCGCCAGCGGTAGAGCACGATGATCACGCCGACAAAGGAAACCGAGTTCAACAGAAACACGGCCCATGATCCAAACGCCGCGACCAGCAAGCCGCCCAGTGCCGGCCCGACGGCACGGGCAATGTTGAAAGCCACGCTGTTGAGCGAAACCGCCGCGGGCAGTTCACTGCGTGGCACGAGGTCAGGAATGATTGCCTGCCACGCCGGAGCGGTGAGAGCCGAACCCAGCCCGAGGCAGAAAATCAACACCAGCAAGACGACAGGCGTGGTTAGACCAAACAACGTCAGCAGCGCGAGTGAAACCGCTGACAACAACATCCACGCCTGCGTGTAAAGCAGCAAGCGTCGGCGATCCACGATGTCTGCAAGCGCGCCCGCCGGTAGCGACAGGAAAAACAGAGGCGCCGTTTCCGCGGTTTGCATCAAGGCAACCATGAACGGTGTCGGCGCGAGGGTGGTCATCAACCAATCGGCGCCAACGTTGTGCATCCAGGTGCCGATGTTGGAAGCGACTGCCGCCAGCCAGAGCGCGCGGAACAACGGATTCGAAAGCGGCTGCCATGCTGACGTCTCTTTTTTCGCGTCTGGTGTTTCAGCAACGTTAACCGCCGATGTCTGTTCTTCGGGTTCTGATAAGGCGCGTGGGCTTTTGGACATGGCTGTCCCGTTACGGGTTCAAACGATCAGTGTGTAATAGAAGGGGGGGTAGGAAGTATAGCGTGATTGACAGGCCAACACACTCAGCGAGTATGAAACCGAGGTCTGCATTACTGGGACCGCGGGCCTCCCGCCCGCCAACGCGCCGAAGGCGCGAAGATCTTTACAATAGGATCAGTCTGTTGGAGTTCGATTGCGGGCGGGACGCCCGCGGTCCCGGTAAGGGGCTGTCGCCTACTGCCCCACGTCATATTCAGGCTTCGCAATTCCCATCAGCCATTTATCAAACCAGCCGACGATGTGTTGCAAACGTTCAATGCGATGCCAGGGTTGGCCGGAGCGCGAAAGCTCGTGCGACTCATTTGGGAAGCGCACCATCACTGTCGGAATCTTGCGATACTTCAAGGCGCGAAACATCTGTTCACCGCCGGCGCCGGTGGGCGTGCGCCAATCCGCCTCGCCCAGAATCAACATCAGCGGCGTTGTGATCTTGTCGACATAAGTAATCGGCGAGCGTCGCTGGAAGTCGGTATCTTCCCAGGGCGAACCTTTGAACCAGAAGGGTTGAAACTGCGTGAAGTCTGCTGAGTACCACCAGCTTGACCAGTCGGAAATATCTCGTTGCGAAACGGCGGCCGCGAAACGCGTCGTATGTCCGATAGCCCAATTGGTAAGCACGCCACCGCCGCTGCCACCGGTAATACCAAGTCTCTTTTCGTCGATGTAGCCGCGCTTGATCAGTTCATCGACTCCGGCCATCAAGTCTTTGTGATCGTCGCCGGGATAGTTGTACTGAATGATGTTGCCAAACTCCTGACCATAGCTGGTGCTGCCACGCGGGTTTGGATAAAGCACAACGTAGCCCTTCGCAGCCATCCACTGGAATTCATGGTCGAAAATGAATCCGTAAGCTGCGTGTGGCCCGCCGTGGATGTTCAGGATCAACGGGTATTTTTTGTTGGCATCGAAATTGGGCGGCTTCTGCACCCACGCCTGAATTCGTTTACCGTCAAACGATTGGTACCAGATTTCCTCCGGCTCAGTGAGTTGGAAATTTGAGAACAACTCATTATTCAGATTGGTCAACCGCTTGGGATTGCTTTGCGCGCGTTCGAGCAGGTAGAGGTCGCCAATCTGCGTCGGCGTAGACATGTTGTAAATAAGTAGCTCGCGGTTGGGAGTGGCGCGAAAGCTGAGGATAGCGTGATCGCCGTGGGTTATATCATTGAGCCGCCCGTCGCTAGTTGCAAAGTTGGCCAGGTTTGTCCGTCCTTCCTTTGCATAGACTTCGATAATACTGCCACCGTCTGCAGACCAGATCGGCTGGTTGCCGCTCCCGCCGCGCGGCGCACTGCTATCTCCAGTCAGGCCGGCGCCGATATCGTAGTCGAACGTTTCGGTAAGGTTGCGAGGCTTCGCATTCGGGGCAATATCCATCACCCAGAGATCTGTTTGACTGTACGACCTCACCGGACGACCGATCGAAGCAATGAAAGCGAACTGCTTTCCATTGGGGCTGACCGAGAAGCCGTTGGCATCCATCTCAAAAGAAGTGAGCTTAGCGGGTTCGCCGCCTGCCACGGCCACTGAATAGATCGTGGTAGTCGGTAATTCGTAGTACGACTCATCCATCCGATCAGACGTGAAGTAGAGTTGGGAACTGTCACGCGCCCAGGTGATGTTGTCTTCGGCAAAACGTCCCCAGGTGAGCTGACGAGGCGTCAGCTTTTCGTCAGCGCTGTGTGGAGTCTTGATTAACCAGAGGTGCTGTGGATGTTTCGGATCCAGATACCCTTCGCCATTTGCTCGATAAACGGCAAGCGTAATCACACGCACGTCGCTTTCACGTTTCTCGCCCGCCTTTTTAGTATCCGACGGACTGTTCGACGAGGTTGATGGCGCAGCGATAGTGGGAGTTGGCAGCATCTCCTTCGACGTGTCTTTCTGCTTGGCGAGGTCGTCAGGATTGGCGTTGTTTACAAACGCGATCGAGTTGCCGTCCGGAGACCATTGCGGCTGAGATGCGCCACGCGCGAGGCTGGTGATTTGGAATGAATCACCGCCGGCCATGGCGAGCATGAAAAGTTGCGGCACATCCGGCTTGCCCTCTTTCTCGGTTACGCGAACGAAAACCAGATACTTGCCATCCGGCGACCAGCGCGGCGATGAGTCTCGCGTGCCGGAAGTGAGCGGGCGGGTTTCGCTGGAATCAGTGGCGACTGTCCAGATTGAGGTGTTGTAACCATCCTTCTTTTCGTTGACCGTCACCCTGACGAAGGCCACACGCGAGCCATCGGGAGAAATTTGCGGGTCGGCAATCCAGTTAAAATTGAACAAGTCATTTTCGGTGATGTTTCGCTTTTGCGCGGTGGCAGGAGCTATGACAAAAACGAAGCTGATCAGCAAGGCAGACAGAATTGATCGCATGAAGTCTCCTTTTCGCAGGGGTCAGCAAGCAGGCCGCATTCTAGCAGACCGCAAATGCTGGCGAGCAAACCAGCCAGTGGGGCTCGGACGCTAAAAGTCCGGCAACATCTCTTAGGAATTAATTCTTGATTAGCAACGAAGTAATAAGAAGGATAACAAGGATGAGGAATGGCACCATCAGAAGCGCTATCAAGTCCAGGCGAACGGGCGGCGGAGTCCATTTCAATTGGAGTTGTTCGTAAACTGGTTCCAGCGCCGTCTTGAAGGGACCCGAGAGGGGCATCGCCCAAGGGCTCCTACCCCAACCAAAATTGAGGCTTAAAAAGTGCGGCACCCAACCGGGCTTGAAATAGATCATACCGGTTATCCCGGTCTTTGAATCGCGGTTTCCCTGATATTCAGGAAATGCGCAAGGAAAGCAAGTGCGGGCCATTTCAGTGAAAGTAGAATATTCCTCGCGGCTAAACGAGATCAGAAGCACCAATCGTTCTGGAGTTAACAGCTTTGAGGCAGTTTCTAATTCCCACCAAACGTTCTTAGTAAGAGCCACTCGAAGAATAACCAACCGCGCCTTCAAGATATGATCGGTGACTACTTGCATCCACTCGGAATCCTTCACATACAAACGAGCGGCTCCCAGATCGGGCAAATCCTCCGGCTGCTGGTCGAGAGCTATGAACGGCCCAATATCTTCGATAGCTTTGGCGAGTTGTTCTTCCTCCGCGTAGACGTGGCCGACGGAATCATTCAAGGTGTTTGTCGTCGGGTCGACACCGAAGCTTCGCAAATAAAGAACTGGTGGCCGCAGGTCCTTGGCCAGTAATTCTCCTGCCTCAAGAGCATCAAGCTGCCTTTCATGTCTGGCCCTACTTCCGAAAGCCTCCACAATCGGCCGGACAATCCCAACAACGAGTTCGGCAATCAATCCATACATATCTTCACACTGTTCAAGTCATGCAACTGCGACGGGTCCGACCGACGGTTGCGGCGGCAAATGCAGCCAGCCGCCAGGCTTCGGTCAAATCCGGTGAAAGCCTTTGAGGATGTCGCGCGTCGCCAGTCGCAGGATCACCGGACGGCCGTGCGGACAGGTTGTTGGCGATGAGGTTTTCAACAGCCGATCAATTAACCAAACCATCTTCTCGCGCGTCAGAGGCATGTTTACTTTGATAGCCGCATGACAAGCTAGCGAGGCGGCGATGTCGTCGCGCAAAGTTTCGCGCGCGCTTCCCTTCTTTTCGGCATCGACTGTGTCGAGAAGTTCGGCCAGCATGTTGCGCGCTTCACCGGCGGGTAGATCCGCGGGGGCCGCCTTGATCGCGATCGTTCGGCCAGACAGTCGCATCAGTTCAAATCCGTAGTTCTCAAGTTCCGCCGCGAGGGCATCAAACACCGCCGCCTGTGCCGGCGTCAGATCGAACGTTTCCGGAATCAGCAGTTGCTGCGACTCGGGCGAGCGTGTCGATTCGAGCGCGCGATACTTATCAAACAATACGCGCTCGTGGGCCACGTGCTGGTCGATCAGTAACAAGCCTTCATTGTCGGTGGCGATAATAAAACTCTCGTCGAGCTGACCAAGGGGACGAATGTCGTTTGAGAGTGATTCGACTGCAACTTCGCGTGTGAATTTTTCTGCTGAGTTAAGCGGCGGCAAGCTGCGAGGTTCCACCGGGTGGTCCGGCAGCGCAGGATTGGCGGGCGGGACGCCCGCGGTCCCAGTATTCGCGGGCCCGGTATTAGGCCCGACTTCGGGGACGGAAGTGGCGGCGAGCGATTCCCGCATGATCGCTTCGAGGTCTCGTGCCGTGTCTGATTTCTGCAGCTCCGATGGTTGAGCGTCGGACGGAAAATCTTCCTCCTGAATTCCGAGCGAACCGAATTCAATTCGGGGTTGCGTTACCGGCACCGGCGCCGCCGGCGGCTCATAATCGCGAATGACTTCGCTGTTACTTAGGCTCGCGTCGACGGTTGCACCCGCGGCGACCCCATTCCAGTGTTCAGCATCCGCCAACTCAACGGGCTCGGATTTCACATCAGCCCGAACGTAGCCCGCGCTTGCGAGTGCGCCGCGCACGGCTTCACGTACCGCATCCGCAACCGCGGCCGCGCGGCGGAATCGCACTTCCGTCTTCGCCGGATGCACGTTCACATCAACTTCCTCAAGCGGTATCTCGACGAATAAGAGTGCCGCCGGATAAACGCCGTGGGGCAACACCGAGCGATAGCCGTCGGAAAGAGCGCGTGAGATCAGGCGATCCCTAACGAACCTGCCATTCACAAACAAGTACTGAGCATCGCGCGACGTGCGCCGGTCTCGCGGCGCGGATACAAAGCCGGTCACACGCGCGACCGCTGAGATGCCGTCGACCGTCAGCAGATTCTCGAGAAATTCTGAGCCAAAAACCTGGTACGCGCGTTCGCGCAAATCTTTCGCGGGCGCGACGCGCAACGCCTCGCGTCCGTTGTTAACCAACGTAAATGCGATCTCGGGATGAGCGAGCGCGTAATGGGTAACAAGATTTGTTAGATGAAAACTTTCGGTGGCTTCTGAGCGCAGAAATTTGCGACGCGCCGGCACGTTGAAAAACAGATCGCGCACCGCAATGGTGGTTCCGCGTGGATGCGCCGCGTCCCTGACGTCGCGCATCTTTCCGCCGTCGATCGTGACTCGCGTTGCGGCCGCGCCCGCTTCGATTTTAGTAGTCAGCTCGACCCGCGCCACCGAAGCTATCGAGGCGAGTGCTTCGCCACGAAATCCGAGCGTAGCGATGGTGGCGAGATCTTCAGAGTTTGCGATTTTGGAAGTTGCGTGTCGCTCGAACGCCAGCACCGCATCGTCACGCACCATACCATCGCCGTCATCAGACACCTTAAGCAAACGCCGGCCACCGGCTTCAACTTCAATCGTGATCCGCCCCGAGTTCGCGTCGATCGCGTTCTCTACTAATTCCTTGGCAACTGAAGCAGGACGTTCAACCACTTCGCCCGCTGCGATTTGGTTGGCGACATGATCTGGCAGGACACGGATTTTAGACATTGAAATGCGGCACTTTAGGCTTTTGGTCTTTGAGCTTTGTGCTTTGAGCTTTGTGCTTTGAGCTTTGTGCTTTGAGCTTTGAGCTTGGGATTTTGGTCTTTCGTCTTCGGTCTTTGGTCTCTAATGACCAGGACTCACGTTCGCCAACACATCAAAGACCAAAGATCAAAGTACAAAGATCACTCTTGTTAGAGATTTTTGGTCTTTCGTCTTCGGTCTTTCGTCTCTAATGAACAGGACTCACGTTCGCCAACACATCAAAGACCAAAGATCAAAGTACAAAGATCACTCTTGTTAGAGATTTTTGGTCTTTCGTCTTCGGTCTTTGGTCTCTAATGACCAGGACTCACGTTCGCCAACACATCAAAGACCAAAGATCAAAGATCAAAGTACAAAGATCACTCTTGTTAGAGATTCTTGGTCTTTCGTCTTCGATGTTTGGTCTCTAATGACCAGGACTCACGTTCGCCAACACATCAAAGACCAAAGATCAAAGTACAAAGATCACTCTTGTTAGAGATAAACAACCTGATGCTCGTTGGATCCAATATTGATCGCGTTGTAGATCCAGTCGACCACGTAGCGGCCGTGGCGCGCGAGCAGCGAAGTGATGTTGATGTGGCGTTCCTGCAATGCCTTGTGCGGATACAACTGATCAAACGCTCGTTGTAGCTGGCGGTGGGCGGCTTCGTCTCGGGCCATTTGCGCGCGGTGGAATCTGGTGCGCAGTCCCTCGAGCTGGTAGTTAATTTTCCGACGCCCGGTTTCCAGCGCATCAGCTAAAGTCGGATCGACCGTGCGCAACTGTTCGCGCAATTCGTCAAGCTCAGCGTTCACCGCGCCCTCAGCTTTTGCCAGTGACTTCGCGGTGTCGGCGCCGAGGTATTCTTCCACTACTTGCGCGAGCACGGCCTCCGGCCCTGCAAACAGATCGGCAAGTTGCAATCCATACCGTTCCAACACGCGACCGGTGTGACGTTCAATCATAGTTAAACTTGAACGCGGCAGAATCGGTGTGGTGGGCCGGTCCAGCAGACGATAAACCTCGCCGGTTTGCGCAAAGTATGCAATCTCAGCGGCGCCGCCGTAATAAGCAATCGTAGGCAACAGGTAATCCTGAACCACGGCGCGCAGGGTAACGTTGGGACTGAATCGCTCCGGCTCGGAGAGCGCGAGGCTTGATAATTCCTCTACCGTGAACGCTTGCTCGTTTTGTTTAGTCGAATATTTGTCTGCACCGGAACGCGTTAACGCATGTCGCGCACCGGTGGCATCGTGAAGGAACAGCGGAAACGAATTCTCAGATGCTGTCACCTGGGCGTGGTATCCGGCTTCGATCAGTTTTTTGCTACGGGCTTCGATGGCGCTGGCGATGTCAGGCGCACGCAGAGCTGCTTTCGCATATAGCGGCGCGGCGAGGGCCTTCAAGCGTGAGTCAAGCGGATCGAGAAAGATCAAACCGTGCCGGCCCAGCAACGAAGTCATCATGCGCGCGAACGCTTCACCATACGTGCGTCCGGACCGCCAGGCATCTCGCACAATCGCTTCCAGGTCGGTAGTAAATTCGGAACCTGGAAGCAGCTCGAGCAGCTGAGAAATAACGGGTTCGATCGAATCGTCGATCATTACGCGACCTACAGGCTGGCCTTCGCGATGAACGGCCTGCGTCACAGAAACATTCGCGAGCTTGCAATCGCGTCCGATGAACTCTGCGGTCGCCACTTCCGCAAAATCGTGGTCCTCGGTAGCTATCCAGAAAACGGGGACCGCCTTCGTTTTGCGCTGGGTCAAACATCCAGCCAGCTTCACCGCTGACAGCGCTTTGTAAATTGTATACAACGGCCCGGAGAAGAGGCCGGCTTGTTGACCGGAAACAACTGCGAGACAATCCGCGTCTCGCAGCAGTTCGATATTCTTCAAGGTCTCCTGGCCCGCACCCCAGCTCGAATTCATGTCCAACAACGCATCGCAAAGCGCGGCGCGATCCGTTTGGTGTGCCGCCAAAACTTCCGGCGCCCGCGCCGACAGTTCATGATGAAACCGGACTGCCGAGGGATAAAACTCGCGCAGCGCTGTCGGGTCTTTAAGATAATCAAGAAATAATTTCGACTGATGTGGAATTCGATCGAACGGAAGGGTTTCCACCCGCAGTCCGGATTCTCCAGGCGTGCTGTAACAGGCAGGTTCCGCGGTGCTCAATTTGTAATCGCTCCTGTCTGCATTTTACGCACGATGCGTGTGTTGCACCAGTTGGCGAATCTGCGAGACTTTGGAGTGCGGTGACCTGTCACCGCTTTTCATCGGTCGCGACCTATCGCGACCGCTCTCGATGTATCACAAAGCAGCGCGGCGTCGAGCCGCCGCGAAAACAAAGCGGTGACAGGTCACCGCACTCCAAAAGGTTGTCTTTTCCTGCTTCAACGCAAGCTAAAGCTTGAACTCTAAACTTCTTGACGCTGCCGAACCGTGGCAGCTTCCAGGCAGCGCCTTATCTCGACGAGAGCTGACGCATCAGGCTCACAAAGAGGCGCCCGCACCGAACCGCCGTTGTAACCCAACATATCCAATGCCGCTTTTAAGCCGCCGATACCGTAACGTGTGGTGACAGCCTGTGCGAGCGGCGTCAATTGCGATTGCAACTCGGCCGCGCGATCGAATTCATCCGCTTGTATAGCGCGAAAGATTTCAAGACAGAGAGCCGGAGCAACACAACCAACCGCGAGAATTCCACCCCACGCCCCAGCACGAAGGGCGTCGCTTAACACCGTGCCGTTTCCAGTCAACACTGCGAAGGCGTCTTGAACCAACCCAATTGTTTTTTTCAAGCCCTCGAGATCGGCGGAACTATCCTTGATGCCGATAATATTTTCGTGCTCACTCAAACGAGCGGCAGTTTCCGGTTCTATCTTCACGCCAGTCAGCGCCGGCATGCTGTAAAGAATCACGGGGGCGGGCGAGGCGTCAGCCACGCGAGTGTAATGTTCGACTAGAGCTTGCTGAGTTAATGACGGACGATAAAAGTGTGGTGTGATAACAAGAAACGCATCAGCGGCGATGGCACCCGACACGCGTTTGATTTCGTTGACAGTTCCAATCGTGCTTTGCTGGCCCGCGCCAACGATGAGAGAGAAATCCGTTTCGACTTCCTCGCACGCGGTTTCGATAACTGAAATGAATTCGCGTTCATCCAGATGCACGCGTTCGCCCGTAGAGCCGAGCAACACAAAGCCGTTGATTCCGGTGCGACTCCACTTTGCGAGGTTGGCTTTGAGCGCCGCAAAGTCTACCGCGCCCACTTCGTCGAAGGGCGTCGGGATCGGCAAGAAAATGCCGCGCAAATCTGCGGCAGATAGCGCGGCGTAATAAGTTGTTTTTTCAGTGGGACGCGTTTGTTTCAAAGTGGCCGCATTATACCGTGCGACCGAAAATCTTCACTAACGTCTCTTTTCTTTTGTGGCGCTCTCGTCACATCAGGCCGCATCGAGAGCCGCCCACGTCCTGGGTCCGACGATCCCGTCAGGTGTCAGATCGTGATTGTGTTGAAAGGTGCGCACTGCCGCTTCCGTTTTAGGGCCAAACGTCCCGTCGGACTGGACACCAATTTTGGCCTGTACCGTTCTAACCAATTCGCTTCGCATCGGCCGACGAAGTGTTGGTCGGGGTGCAGTGCCTGGGGGCGGCGCCGTTTCGACCGCGGGGATCGGTGCTGGCGCCGGAGTCGTGCCATTCAAGATGGCAACGACAGCGGCCCGAAAGTCCTTCATGTCGAGACTCGGATCGTCTTTCCGTCCCGGCGCGTACTCTTTATGGCCGACGCAGAAAGAAGCGTCCTTTTTGAGGTGCTTCAGGATTGCCGCAACGCCGCGATGATAGGCCTGCAGTTGGACCTCGGGCCAGGGATCGTTCGCCGTTCCCGCGTTTTCTGCCTCAATGCCGATAAAACGCAGATTGCCACTGACGCCTTGAAATTGTCCTTTGCCCGCGTGGGCCGCGCGACCCGCAGCAATAAGGAAGTAAGTGCCGTCACGGCCTAAGCCAAGTTGAGCGAGCGGACCCGGTAAGGCTGCTAAACCTGGCTCGGCCTTTCGTCCGTCGCGCAACGATTTAAGCGTCGGCATGTTCAGCTTTGTGGGGTTTCTGACGCCGGTGTGGTGACATATGACTCCGAAGATTGATCCGACATCGCCCAGGCCGCGGGTTCTCCAACCATCCACCTCCGACACTTTCAAACCCTCAGCTATCAATACGTCAAGTAACCAGGTTAAAGAGAAAGCCATTTTATTCCACACCTCCTTCCGTGATTGGGAGTTCTTCATCGAGCGTATCAGCCTTCAGATCCACTTCGTGCGCGTCGCGATCGTCGGCTTCACCACCGTCGCCGCCGCTGCCCTCGCCGCCGCCCACATTGCCATTCGGAAGATAGGTGTAGGCCTTGGACGCGCTTGCTTTTTGGTCGTCTGCATTCGTGAGTGTTACGTCAACCACTCCCTCACCTGCAGGCGTGTCCGCTGTCAATTTTGTGTCGCTGACGAGCTTTACGTTTGTCGCCGGATTAGTGCCGAAGAAGACCTTTGCAGCCGCAACAAAACCGGTCCCGGTAATTGTGACCTGGGTTCCACCAGTTGCCGGTCCCTCCGTTGGATCGAGACTGCTAATCTTCGGCGCCGGCGCTGTTAAGCTATCTTTTCTCGATGCATCTCCCTGCGACCTAAAGAGAGTGCTGAAGACTTCCGCCAATTTGTCGGCTGCTTGTTTTGAAAACATGCCGGTCAGACCCGCGATGGCACCAATTCCAAACGGGTTTATTTGCGAGGCATCTGTTGGCTGGTTGCCGCTAAGCACGGCGGCGAGCAATCCGCCTCTGAGCGCAAAGTAGACCACCAACGCCAAAGACGCGCCGATGAATGGTCGCAGCAAATACCAAATGAGCCAGCTTGGTTCGAATTCCCGATTGCCGCGAAAATCGGCGTAGGATGTAGCTGAATGGATGTAGCTACCGAGCAGTCCGGTAACGATTACCAGAAGGATTAACCTCTCATCCAGCGTAGTCCAGACGTTCCATCGCTCGACGAAAAAAACCATCTTCACGTACCGCCACCCCTCCGGATACCAGGGATGGGGAGGAAAGATTTTGAAGAGCAGATAGACCAATATGAACGGAAGCGCGATGTAGTAAGTGGAAAGAATTCTTACCGCGACACGCGTTTTCATTGGTGCGAGTTCCGCGTCGTTTTCTGCATTGACTTGTGGGGGCAGTGATCCTTTCACGACCATGCGTTTTCTCCTTGGGGACGATTGAGAGCCTTGCTTTTGCTCAATTCGAAAATTCAACGCTGAAAGTGTCGAAATTGCACTAAGAGGTTTCGCGGCCGCGGATTTGGCCCTCCGCGAACCAACTCGAACAGCTTGTCCGGACTAATCGTGAGTCCAAAATTTACTTGCCAACCCTTTTTCGATCTGTTTCGGCGGCTTGGCGAGATCGACTGCCTCGGCCACGGGCTCGTTCCCTAAGGCTTCCCGACGAGTCTGGTAAGAGCAAAGAGCTTGTCCATGTCGAATTTGAAGCCGAAGTTAAGTCGGGTATCACGCTTATTCGTGTGTTCGCTTCCATTCGCGTAGGTCAGAGCGATGGGAAAGTTGAGGCCGCCATAAATTGGAACGTCGACCTTGAACTGAAATGCCGCGAGATCCGGTTTTCTGCCCGACATGCCCTCATTCTCCATCATGCGCTGATAGGTTCCGGTGAAGGCGTAAGTGATCTTGCTGAGGTCGGGCTGATTTTTGAGAAACGGCGAGTCAACCGCACCTTCGAATGAAAGCGCTGCGTTGAAATCCCTGACTCGGGACTGATTCAGCAGCGGGTTCGGTTTGTTATACATCGTGAATGACGCGTTTCCCACGATGTTTAGCATCCCGAATACTGTCTTGTCCTGTTCGAACAGAAACTTGAACTCGGAATAGTCGGAAGTAGTCGGCTCCCTGTGATTGATATAAGCGAAGGTCGCCAATGGTCCTTTTGCGAGGGCGTCTAATTTATCTTTCAAGACACCTTTTACCACTTCCAGGTTGTCCAGGGCCGCCGCCAAAGCAGGGACAAAAGTGCCAACGACCTCGGTTCGCGTAGCGCTCTCTACTTTTTGTGGATTCGAAACGATTGGATCAAAAACGCCGTTTTTGATATTGCATAAGATGGCGTTGGTGATCATCGTTCTCTTATCCGCATCACTTGCACCTGCGTAGTCACTGCTGCTCATTACCCTGGCAAGGGCATCATCGATCTGATCGTTGGCAGCCTCTAAATCGGGAAGCTCATTCCGATGGAGATTTAAGAAACGCTCGGCGCCGGATAGCACACTGAGGCGTTTTTCGATGGCGGGCTGGATGTCGTCGTGCCAAGCTTTCTGGAAAGCGCTGGATCGCGTGCTGCGGTCGCCATATAACCGCGCCCGAATCGACCAATCCGTCAGTTGATTTCGCCGGGCACTGGCGAGCACCGTGTTCTGATCTTCGATATTGAAACTGGCAGCTACTCCAATACGGTTGAGAAATCCGGCTCGCGCGTAATTCTCCGCAGTGTCACCCCCGCCATTCATCGTATAGAGAACGTAAGGCGAAGTGCTCAGGGTCAGCGACGACCCTTCAACATCTTTAAGGATAGCGCCCTTCTCTACCGCGAAACCGAGCAAGCGCGCAAACCCCGGCTTCTCTATCGCGCTGGTCGTCCCCGTTGACGAGGAACCGGCTCCCACCTGTTTATCGATTCGCGCTGTTTCTCCCAAATACTGGTAAGACTTCAGATTCCTGATGGAACGAACCGGAACATCGCTGTTCACGCTTAGCGCGTCTGCAACCGTGTAGAAAAACATCTTGGCGAAGGACCCGGCAACCATGTCTTGAGCCTTGTTCCCTCTGACTATGTCATAAGCGACTCCTTCGACAAGATCAGTCAACAACGGCGGCGCGTTCTCGTAACTGTTACTCGAATTACAATCCGTCACCGGCTTGAGCGACTGGGGTCGGGGGGCGATCGTTTCTTCTACCACTGCACTATCAGTCCGGGTTGAGTTGGTAGCAGCAGAACGCCGGTTAGAGTCTGGGGTTGCAGCAGTCGTTTCTGACACCCGCTCGGCTTCCACGGACCTAATTGCCGCGGCGTTTGACTGGTGCTCTCCCAGGTTTTGTTGGAGCTCGTCGATCGTGCGCTGGACGCGTTCGATCTCGCTTGCTGAGAGGTTCGCTCTGACCCTTGCAAGATAGGCACGCAAGGAATCGATCCGTTTTTGAGAGAGTTCCCGCAGTTGAACTCGCCTTTCCGCCAGGAAAGACTGGTTTAGCGTTTTTACTTCGGGAGGGGTGTTCGGATCGCGATCGATTTGTTCGAGGTCGCGGATCTGCTCCTTTAGCGAATCTATCGAAACCGTCGTCGATTGTTGTGCCTCGAGCCTCGTTACGCAAATGAAAAGTAGCGCAACGATTGTTAGTACCCCACATAGAGTTTTCATATCAGGCCTCCGCCGATGCGAGAATGAAATGAGCTGGTTCCTAAGCCGTCGCTTTGAATCGCAAACCCTTATCCTTCACCGCATCGTCTTTACTAACAGTGAAACTATCGGAACCACCGTTACTGCCCGAAACTTCAACGTCGTATCTTGCGGCCGGCCCCGCTCCTGGAAAACTGAATTCCATTTCAACGAAGTGGGTACTGCCCACGGGTCCGACTATCGGGAACTGATAGCGAGCAGTAGTGTTTGGGTCTATGAGCGTGAGTGGATTGCCGTCAAGCGCGGCCGCGACGAAAACACCAACTCCAACCGCAGTCACGCCGATCTCTATTTGTTCGCCAATCTGCGCTGCGTATCTAAGGGGTTTTATTTTTTGCATGATTTCTCCACAACGATACTGAGCTGACGAAGTGCGTTAAGCTCGTTACGGAATGCGTTGTTGCCGTTTGGTCAACCGGCCCATCGCACTGTTGTTTTGCTTCAACGATAACGTGAGACTCGCCTAAGGAACTCACAACTCCGAATTCACATGAGCGACGCGCGCATCTGAACCGCTGATCTGTCCCAATAATTACGTTTGGGTGGATACGGCAACCTGGTCGAGTTTTCGGACCGGTTATGAGACGAGCCTGAGAACGCGCGCACCATATTCCAAGCCTCCAACCTTGTCAAGAATTCTTGCAAATGGTCTTGCAAGCGTTTGACTGGATTATGGCCCTTCCAAAATGTAATGCACCTGGGAGCGAAAACGTTTCACCAGAATCCTGGCTTGCCCCATGATTTTTTTGATCGTCAATTGATGCAGTCGGTTTCGTTTCCGATCCTATCAGCGGTGCAGATCCATTTCGCTCAGAGTTCGGAACTTGCCAGAGACCCACCCGCTATCGCGTGGTGCTACTGACCTTCATGCCACACTGCAGTAAGTTTGGATAACATCTTGACTTGACGTCGGAAGGCGTCCGTCTTGATCATGGTTTATGATCAGACCCACACTAACGAGTAGGCGACACGCAAACTAACAGTTTGCGTTACAAATACAGGAGCCGCTGTGCGTAACTATCGTTTTACCCAACTCGACGTTTTTACCGAAACCCCGTTCGCGGGGAATTCGCTCGCGGTCTTCGCTGAGGCTGAAGGGCTGACGGACGATCAGATGATGAAGATTGCTCGCGAGATGAATCTCTCCGAGACCGTGTTCGTGCTCAAGTCGACGGAAAGTAATCAGCAATCCGCAGTCAGCAATCAGCAATCGCCCCTGCGGCGGCTGCGCATATTTACCCCCGCGCGGGAGATTCCGTTTGCCGGGCACCCGATTGTGGGAACCTGGAATTTGCTCGCACGCGAAGGTGTCGTTCCACTCCCGGAAGGCGGGACTGGTTTCACACGAATCATGCACGAGGTTGGAATCGGCATATTGCCGGTCGACATCGAGTTCAAAGACGGGGCGCCCGTCCAGGTGGTGATGACGCAGGGAAAATTTGAAATCAAGGGCGAGGTTGATGACGCAACCGACCAGGCGGAGTTGGCCCGCGCCCTGGGACTTACAACGGAAGACTTCGATGAGTCGCTGCCGATTCAAATCGTGTCCACCGGTCTCGCGTTCATGGCCGTTCCGATCCGGACACGCGAAGCGCTGGGCCGTTGTCGAGTCAACAGTTCGCTGCTCGCAGAAATTTACCAACGCTTCAACGGGACAGGTTGTGAAGCATTCACGCGCGATGTTATTGAACCCGCGTCGCGAGCCCACGTGCGAATGTTTGCGCCCGGCGACAACATCGCTGAGGATCCGGCGACGGGTAGCGCGGCGGGTGCATTGGGCGCTTATCTCGTGCACCACGCAGCGGCAAATGTGGCCGCCGTCGACGGTAGTATGCGATTTGTCATAGAGCAGGGCGACTTTATGCATCGGCCCAGCCGGATCAACCTGGAAGTGAAAGGCACACCTGGGGCGATTGCGGAAGTCAGGGTCGGGGGGCCTTCAGTGGTGGTGGCGACGGGCGAAGTGTTTTTCTAAGTTTCAAGTTTCAAGTTAATGTTCTGGGGATGCTTTCATCTGAAATCAAACTATTCGACCTGAGTAACCTCTCAGGTGAGGGGGGCCTGCCCCCGCTGTTTTTTGATCTATTCAAAAGAAAGAGCGGGGGCAGGCCCCCTTCCTCACCTCGAGACTATGGAGTTGAGTCTGGAAGTTTTGTCGTGAGCTCACCAGGACTTGAAACCTGGAACTTGAAACTTGAAACTCTTAAGTTAAATGTTGGACTTAATCATCATTGGTGCCGGCCCGGCTGGACTGTCCGCAGCGGAAGCGGCAGCGCGAGCGGGCCTGAGTTACCTGGTGTTGGAAAAAGGCACGATCGCCGACACCATTCGCCAGTATCCGGTTGGGCGCACGCTGTTCTCTACGCCCAATGAATTGGAAATGTATGAAGGCGCGTTGCAACCATGCCGGGAGAAACCGACGCGTGAAGAACTGCTGTCGCACTACATTCACTTTGTTCTCGATCACGATCTGAATATCGAGACGGGAGAAGAGGTGCTCGACGTTGAGAACCTGGAGCATTCGTTCCGCGTTCACACCAACCGCGGACGATATGAGGCGCGGCGGATTTTGTTTGCGATCGGCGCTATGGCCCATGCGCGACGACTCAATATTCCGGGCGAAGAACTGCCTAAGGTACATCACCTTTTCGTGGAACCTTATGCCTACATTCGCAAGGACGCGCTGGTTGTAGGCGGAGGAAACAGTGCAGCGGAAGCGGCGCTATTCCTGTCGGAAGAAGGAGCGCGCACAGTGTTGGCTATCTGGCGCGACGATTGGGAAAACCGCGATCCCAAAGCGGGCGCCATGAAACACTGGGTGCGCACGCCGCTGGAAAAGGAAGTTACCGCCGGCCGTTTACGTGTGGTGCTGTACAAAGAAATACTCACCATTACCGAACATGATGTCACGTTGTTGACCGAGGAAAACGAACGCCTCACCATTCCAAACGATGTAGTGTTCGTGCTGATTGGCAGCGACGCCGACCTGACGCTTTTGAAAAAGCTGGGTGTGAAAACTGAGCCCGGCAAATTAACGCAAATGCCTGTTTACGATCCCGAGACGTTTCAGACAAACGTGCCGGGAGTGTATGTCGTGGGCCACTTCACACACGCGCGTCACATCAAGGCAGCGATCGATGTTCCGCGCAAGATCGTTCCGCTCATTGCTCAGAGCCTTACTGAGAAACTGGTGGGTTAAGAGCTCAGATTTAATTCTGAAAGCCGTCCAACAAAGAATGTGAAACTCAAATATGCAGTCTCTGGGTTGGGAAGGGGGCCTGCCCCCGCTCTTTCTCTTCAACGATAAAAAAGCAGCGGGGGCAGGCCCCCTTCCTCACTGGGAGGTTATTCAGTTTGCGTAGTAAAGATTGAGCCTTGACCGCCTCCAAACACCGCACAAAACTACTCAGCACTGTTTTCTCTTTCCCAGAATCGATGTTGGGCAATCGCTTCAATAAACGCACTCGCCAAATCAGCGGTCGCCGAGTCACGACTACTCACCACGCCACGGTCTGACGCGACTTTTCCTTCCGACTCGTCCGACTCATTGAATTTACCAGCCAACGCGGAAGCGACGAATCCTACGCCGGCGGCGCTGGCAGCGATCGCCTTGCAGTGTTTGTATGCCTCGCTAACAAACTCACGAGCATCGTCGAGTTGTAACAACGCCCGAACGCTGGCATCGCCGCCTGGAACATACACCGCGTCGAATAAAACTGAAGACGCTGTCAGGAAACTGAAATCAACTTTCAGTTGCTGCCCGTTTGCCCCGGTCACTACACCCAGCCGGGGTGCGACTGTTTTCGGCATCGCGCCCGCTGTCAGCAATGCTTTGTTCATTTCGAGGACTGCGGTGTCATCGAAACCGTCTGCGAGCAGCACAGCAATCTTGCGCGTCTTGATTGTGTTTGCAGGAAAATTTGGATTATCAATCATGCTTAACGCCGGCGAGGCGTCGAGGCCCTGGTCTACACGCGTCGGTTGAAACTTTCGCGGATTGCCATCAGCGGGAATACTCATGTTGAGCGGCTTATCTAACTTTGATGGGACGCTGACGCCGAGCCCGGCAGCGACTCCGGCTGCGAGACCTTTATCGACCTGGGCGAGCAAGCCCAGCATACGCTGCCGGATTGCCGGCGTTTCCACCTTTCCCAATTCAAACCGCAAAGCCCGAATGATATGCGCCTGCTCAACCTCAGTTTGGCTATTGAAAAAAAGCGTGGCCTGACTGAAATGATCAAAGAAGCTGGCGCTGCGCGCACGTACCTTCTGCGCGTCAATCCTTTCAGCAAAGCTCACGAACCCGCTCATATCAGCGCCTGCCTGAAACGGACAGCCGCCGCGGAGCGAATTTGGTTCATAACTGGTCTGGCCGCGATTGACTGTTTGGCGCATAAATCCGTCGCGTTGATTGTTGTGCACCGGAGCGACTGGCCGGTTGATAGGAATCTCGTGAAAGTTTGGTCCACCCAAACGAATCAGCTGGGTGTCTGTATAAGAGAACAGCCGGCCCTGCATTAGCGGATCGTTGGTGAAATCGATCCCGGGAACGATATTACCCACATGAAAGGCGACTTGTTCAGTCTCGGCGAAAAAATTATCCGGGTTGCGGTTCAAGGTCATTTTTCCAATGCGCTGCACCGGCACCAGCTCTTCCGGAATAATCTTAGTTGGGTCGAGGAGATCAAAAGCGAACTTGTGTTCGTCTTTTTCTTCGACGATTTGAACGCCCAGCTCCCATTCCGGAAAGTCGCCATTCTCGATCGCTTCCCATAGATCGCGCCTGTGAAAGTCAGGATCCTTACCCGAAATCTTTTGCGCCTCATCCCAGGCGACCGCGTGCAGACCGAGCAGCGGTTTCCAGTGAAACTTCACAAAGCGCGATTTCCCTCGCTCATTTATCAAGCGGAAAGTGTGAACGCCAAAGCCTTCCATCATGCGCAAGCTCCGCGGGATGGCGCGGTCAGACATAACCCACATAACCATGTGCATCGACTCGGGCATAAGCGAAATGAAATCCCAGAAGGTGTCGTGGGCTGAAGCGGCTTGCGGAATCTCGTTATGCGGCTCCGGTTTCACGGCGTGAATCAAATCCGGAAACTTGATTGCGTCCTGGATGAAGAAGACGGGGATATTGTTCCCGACCAGATCAAAGTTACCCTCCTGAGTGTAGAACTTAACCGCGAAACCGCGGACGTCACGCGCCAGATCCGTCGAGCCGCGTGAGCCTGCGACAGTTGAAAAGCGGACAAACACCGGCGTTTTCACTGCTGGATCCTGCAGGAACCCGGCTCGGGTGTATTGCGCCATCGACTCATAAACCTGGAAATAGCCGTGCGCCGCCGAGCCGCGTGCATGAACCACTCGTTCGGGGATGCGCTCGTGATCGAAGTGAGTGATCTTTTCACGGAGGATGAAATCTTCGAGCAGGCTGGGACCACGATCGCCTGCTTTGAGCGAGTTTTGATTGTCGTTTACCCGCACCCCCTGGTTGGTAGTAAGAAACTCACCCCCGCTGTCTTCTGTATTCTTCTGCAGGTCGTCGATCTTGGCGTCGTTATTTCGCGGATCAAGTTTTGCCGCCAGCCGACCTTCATCTCTTTGGGCTGCGGCAGTGGTTCGCGCGGCGGCTTTTGTGGCGGTCTTCTTCGACGACTTCGTACGTTTAGTCGTCATCTTCTTCGTGGTCATACCTTCCCCCTGTATTCGTCAAAGTAGCGTTGACTAATCCCTAGGCCTTCGAGGCACGCGCCTTTTTTGCCTGAGCCGCCTCGATAGCGTTGTCTACATCTTCCTCTTCCTCAGGCGGTGGCAGCACGGCGGGCATTCCCAGCGCTTCAATCCAAAGTTCACGCGTCCAGCCGGTGGTGTGATAGAGATGCTCGTCTTCCTCCGGCTCAACCTGATCGTGCGCTTGTTGCAAGGCTGCGGCAGCGTCTCCATTGGAATTTTTCGCGATCTCGCCGATTAGTTGCCAGTTCAGATGGTCTTTGGTTTCGGCGAGCGTCACACATTCCGCGGCGACGATTTGCGCGGCCGCAAGGTCTGGTCCTCGGAGCGCCATTTCCATCGCCTGCACCAGGGAATCGCCAATATGCCGCACAATTTTGCGGCCCGGTGTTTCGACTTCCAGATCCAAATTCATTGCTCGCAGAATGTCGGAAACAATCTGCACGTGGTTATTGGTTTGTTCGAGATACTTAGTCCATTCCTTCTTCAGGTCCTCGTTGAGTGCACAGCGCAGGGCCGTGGTATAGATTTGCACGCCGCCTTTTTCGGTTTCGAGCGCCTGGTACAACAACTCGGTCACGTGATTAGTATTCAAGGTATTAGTTTTCATGTCCCCCCCCTTTGTGTGTTGCTGGTCGCGGTTCGAGTCGGAAGCATCTAGCAAGGGCGATGCCGGTGCTCCTTGCTGAGAAATGCAAAGCTCGTCGTCCCGTTAGCGAACAAATCGAGGATCGAACTCCAGGCAATCGTTCGAAAACGAACGGAGTTGAGGGTCTCAATTTTTCTTTACCGACCGGGATTTTCCCGTTCATCACAACCAATGGCCGTTTGGTCACAAACCGCATAAACTTGCCGCGCGGTGTGTTATTAAGTCGCCCTCGAATTCACTTGTCGTCCCTCGGACGCACCTTTGTCCCTGGTTCCCAATCATTTCCCATCGAAGGAGTCAAAACATGAACGCACGCACCAAAACGACCGCAATCGCTCAGCCCAGGATTGCCGTTCGCTCTCAACACCGGTGGGTCATGGGCCTGCTCGCGCTGTTCGCCTTCACCGCAATCGCGTCGTCTTCAGTATTCGCGCAATACGGCCCGAAAAAGCTGGTGATCAAATCCAGCGTGATGGGTGAAGATCGGACGATCCTGGTAAGAACGCCGGCGGGTTACGACGGCAACAATCAAAAGTATCCAGTGCTTTACCTGACTGACGGCGACGCGCACATCGGCCATACTGCCAGCACCATTGAATTCCTCGCGCGCAACGGCCGCATGTCGGAATTGATTGTCGTGGGCATAACAAATACGGACCGCACACGCGATTTGACGCCGACCAAAGCGACCGGCCCGAATGCCGATCAGTTTCCCACTGCCGGCGGCGCCGACAAGTTTCTAAACTTCATCGCCACGGAAGTGATTCCGGAGATCGAGAAGAATTATCGAGTGCAACCATACCGCATCCTCGCGGGTCATTCGTTCGGCGGTCTGTTTGCCGTGCACACGCTGATCACACGTCCGGAATTGTTCAACTCATACCTAGCCGTCAGTCCGTCGTTACAGTGGAGCGATGAAGCCACGCTGAAACGCGCCGAGGAGTTTTTCAAAAACCGTAAGGAGCTGCGCGTGACGTTGTTCACGTCGCTCGGCAATGAACCTGGCGACATCGGTAAAGATTTCATCGCCTTCAGAGAATTGCTAAGCAAGATTCAGATCAAGGGCTTTGAGTGGGAGGCCGAACAATACACCGATGAAGACCACGGTTCGGTGGTGATGCGTAGTCATTACGCCGGTCTCCGCAAGGTGTATGACGGTTGGCAAGTGAAGCGCGATCCCGCAACTGGAGCCGTCGCCGGCGGCCTCAAGGGAGCGGACGAGCATTACAAATGGCTTTCAGAAAAATTCGGCTACACGATTGCCACGCCGGAAGCTTTGATTAACCAACTCGGCTACCAGGCCCTGGGAGCGGGCAACGCTGACGAAGCGATCGCGATTTTCAAAACCAACGTGGAGCGTTACCCGAACTCCGCGAACGTATATGACAGTTTGGGTGAGGCCTATGAAAAGAGCGGACACCTTGACTGGGCCGCGCCCCAATACGAAAAGGCCCAGGCACTCGGCAAACAGAATAACGATCCGAACGCGGCTGTCTTCGCCACCAACTTCACGCGCGCCAGCGATAAGTTGAAACAGGCAGCGGCATCGAAGGAGACGGACGCTGCCAGGCGAGCTGACGCGGCGAAAAAGAACCAGTAATTCGGGCCCCGACAACGCGCCAAACAAAGGCTCCCCGCGTTCAGTAAGACTCTGAACGCGGGGAGCTTGTGTGAACGCCTTCTACCGTCCGCAAACTATCTGAGCAGGAGGTACCAGACCAACACGCCGATTGCGAAGGCGACTACTAAGCCGGCAATAAGCACCATCAGCCAGAACATTACCGGTGAGGTTTCTTTTCGCGAGTATTCTCGGTAACTAAAGCTGCCGCGCTCGGGAAACGCGTCCGGCCTACGCTGACCCACTATTACATCCGGGCGAGCGCGTGTCGGCGGTGCCTCGGACTGATACGGGAGCGAACCTCCAGCACTCTGCTGCGGTGTGGATTTCCAATCCTCACGAGCGCTAATCGGTGGTGGCGGGGGAATCGACCTCATCGTAGGGGCCGCAGATGGCATAGTTGGCGCTGGTATCTCAGACCCAGTCGTCTGCGGCGACGCCGGAACCGCTATGGAGCGATCAACTGATCCCGGTGCAACCGGCGCGCTATAGATTGGCACTTTCTTGAATTGCAGTTCCAGCAAAGCAGCCGGTGGCAAACCCGCTTGCTTGTCTTCAGGCATCGGCTCTTCCCAGAAAGTTGGACGAATGAAATTCGGCTTATTGAGCGACAACGCGTAATTCCACTCATCCTTTACGAATTCCGACTTCATGGAATTCTTCGACCAGAACAACTGAAAAATATCGGCGTCGCGAATCAATTCCTGGAGCCGATCGTTCCATTTCTCGCCCGCCCGGATGTCTCGCACGTCGCGCAGGTATTTGTCACCAAACGCGTCGACGAGTTGTTCAAACTGCTCAACGATAGCTGTGTCCCGGTGCGAATAAGACGCGAAGATTTTGCGGTAGGTGGGCATTGGTCCGGGTTCGTCTCGATCGTTAGCATACTGCCGGGCCTTTGCGGTGTTTACGTTGATCGCGATATTGAGTTCAGCCAGCAGGATCGCACCGAGGTAAACTCGCAGGCTCCCTCTGATCGTCCGTCCTTCCAGCTCGCGGCCGGCCGTAAAAAGGAACTCCAATTCATGAACCGGGCCACGCCACACAAGCATGTGTTGCGGCGGCGCCAGGGTGATACCGGGAAAGTCCGGCACAAACGTCAGCAGTCCATTCCTCGGGATGGCCTGTTGCGCGTCCTCTACTGTTTCGGTATACCCAGGAAACGCAGGGCCGAGTGCCTCCTCCGCTTTGGCGGCAACCACTTCTCTTGGATCGGGTGAGTTGGCGGGCGCGTCGGGCGCGCGCTCGGCCAGGTGTGCGTAAACCAGGATCGAATAGGGCAGCTCGGGTTCGACCGCTCTGGGACGGAATACAGTGAACTGAACGTTCTCATCGATGATCGGGGCTGGACGCGTTACTAACTGAGGTTCTTGCACCGGTTCATTGCCGGAGGGGGGCGGGACCGCCTCGCTATTAGAAGCCGGTTCCGGAGGCTGCGCGCGCCGCAACGACGCAACGTTCGGCCTGTCGTTTTCAACCTGACGCCTCAACTCTTCTATGCTTATTCGTTCACGTTCCTTTTCGGCATCGTACCTTGGGGTGTAGTCGAAAGGTGAATTCTCGCCTCGGTAACCTTCTGCCTTGCGAACCGGCGACGAGTAGCGGGACTCGTCCATCGTGAAGTTCTCTGAGTAGTTGACCGCCGTCATTTTTGGCGCTCCGTCAAGAGGGATCGCTCGACGGATCTCTTCCATGAACTGTGCGACGGTCGGAATGCGATTGTCACGGTCTTTCGTAAGCGCCGCGAATACGGCTCCCTCCAGTTGCGACGACATAGCCAGGCCGAGTGAGTCAAAGGATGGAAGTTGCTGGGTCGTGGCCTTTCGCCGTACTTCATCAATCGAGTCGCCTGGGAACGGCACGACGCCGGTGAGCATTTGATAAAAAATAGCCGCAAGACTATAGACGTCCGAACGCTTGTCCGGTTTGTCTTCGACCCAAAGTTCAGGCGCGCGATAAAGTGCGGAGTTCAGGAACGCGGCCTGCTGTTGAACGGCTGCCGTGGCCCAATCCTTCCGCCGAAGGTTTGCCAATCCGAGATCGACTACTTTCAGCGAGGCGATTGAAGAATGTTCCCGCGTCATGATGTTGGCAGGCTTGAGGTTGCCGTGGACCAGCCCCTGTTCATGAATAGCGGCGACGCCGGCAGCAATTGGCGCCAATAAGCTCAGCGCGCGACTGAGACTCATCCGAGGCTCTTGCGAAAGAAGGCTGGCGAGTGTCGGGCCGTCTATGAATTCCATTACCAAAAACGGATTTGCGTTCTCGGTAAGGCCGAAGTCTGTAACCGTAGCCAGATTCCGGTGCGAGACTGCTGCGGCTGTCGTCACTTCCTGGCGAAATCGTTCAGCTAACGCCGGATCGTTGCCGGCAAGTTCAGGCGTGATGACTTTAATGGCATGTGTCGTCTTGAGAAACAGGTGTCGCGCTTTGAATACGATCCCGACACTTCCCTGTCCCAGGCGTTGTTCCAGTTGATAACGGCCGCCGAGCAGGGGTTCGCCGGGCAGCGATGCAATTAACGATTTACCGTCTTCATTGCAAAGGGAGCTGCTGTCGGGATAACACCGAAGGCATTGAGGACATTCTTTCATGGTGACACCTCGAGTTTCTGATTCGTGTCACGAACAAAGCAGCAAGGAGAACACGAATCGTGTCAGCGGAACGGATAAGGGCCGCGATAACGTAAGGTCGGCGGCAAGATATGAACAAAATCAGGCTGAGTCAACGTTTTTGACTTGTTCCCTCTCCCAAAAACGCCTTTGTTTTCTCTGTTCAACCTCTGAGTTCTTTGTGCCTCTGTGGTGACTTTTTCGAGCGATAGGTTCACCACAGAGGCACAAAGAACACAGAGGTTGCACAGAGAAGAACTCCGCAAACGACTTTAATGCAAGGCTCTCCAAAGAGGGAGAAATGCCGGCGAAACACTTTCCGCGTCAACACAACGGTCTTGGTCAATGGCCGCTGGTTTGGTTCGCATATCGTTCGTAAAACGAAAACACAAACTTCTTCTGCGCTGAGGGCCCGCCGAACAAACCCTGATCGAAATCGTAGCGCTTCATTTCCTCGTACGCCTGATCCGCTGTCCAGCCGTCATGCGTAATTCGATAGATCGCTGTAAGCGCGCCGGTGCGATGGCGTCCACCTTTGCAATGAACATAGACCGGCCAGTTCTGCGGGTCGTTAACCAGCTTGAGAAAATACTCTGTCTGGGCGGGGGTAGCTGGAATCGCAGGCTTCAAAGGAATATTGAAATACTGCATCCCGAAACTCTGCACCTGTTCTGGTTCTTCCGCAACGCTGTCCTTGCGCAAATCGATCACAGTCTTGACGCCGCGAGCCTTCAGCCAGGCCAGTTGCTGACTGCGTGGCTGTGAACCGCGGTAATAATTCTCATTAACCTTGCCAAAGTTTTCGATTGCGCGCGCTCGGTCCAACTTCTGGGTGACCGAAACCGCCACGCCGGTCAGAACCAGCATGGCGGTCAGGGCTGAACACCACAGGCGGAAATCCCGTCGCGGCCTGTGTTGGTAATTCATTATTTGTTGCTCCCGGAGATTTGCTGCGCGACCTGACCGGTCGACGGCAGCTGAGTCAGTTGGTTGATGCGGCCGCGCAACGCTGAAACGAACCCGTCAGTCGTAGCCTGATCGTAGTTCGCCGCCTGGAAGGCTGACCGCAGTTGTTCGTCACTTAACCGGGCTAACATCGAACCGATCCAACGGGCATCTTCGACGGGCACGCTCTTCATGGCCTTCTCTTTGTTTGCTTGCCGCTTGGCGTAACCGCCGCTGAATACAGAGGCGAAGAAGCCGCCGGCGCCTTTCGGTTTGGTGTTGTAATCAAAATTGACCATGCCGTTTTCGACGCTGACCACAAACCTGGCATCGCGAAAATCCGCCAGCGAGTTTTTTGCGCGCTTGCCGCCCAGACCACCGACGTGCCCAAACGTGGCGCCGACGTCATTGACGACGTATTGCGCCTCCCATTGGCCACTTTCCGGATTCTTCACGGTGTAGATTTGATTGTTGTCAAGGCGCGTATCGTAGTTCGCCAGTAACACCATCATCACTTTCAAGCCATTGAACTCGCGCTGGCCGACAAACGGATTCTGCAACCAATCCCAGGTTTCGCCGCGCTTGACGCCCGTCCGTTTTGGCTCAAACCTCGCCCCGCGAACGATCGAGTTGTCTTCAATGAAGTTTTGCCCACGTGAAAGTCGCGGCAAGTTTCCGACCGCCACGCGATCGAAGTAGTAAGCTTCGTCGGCGAAGTAACCCATGGCCCATACCAAACGCGAGGCCACCGTCTCCGCCTGCGCTTCCTCGCCCAGCTTTACTGACCAAACGACGCCACGCGCGTCCTTCACTTTGAACTTGGGCGTCACGCCGGTTGTGATTTCTCCGACGAACGTAAACGGCGCCGCCGGTGCGAGCTCGGCTGAACCCGGACCGAAGCGCAAGTCGCGCGCTGCGATATCGCCGGGATTTCGCCACGCCACTGGAGTGCCCGTGGGTAAAGTTTCGACCTGTTTCTTTTGACCGTAAGCCGATGACGAAAAGCCCGCCACTAGAACAATGGAAAGAATAAACGCCTTGCGCAACCCGGAACACGCGAACATTTCAAAGCCTCCTGTTGAGAATCGTTAAGTTGATATGCCGTTTGACCACTGAACGTTTTCGAGTGGAGCGGCTATATCAGATAACGCGAGACGCCGCCCATAAAAAGACCAGCCGACTCGAGATTTTGTAGTTCGGCACCTGGGAGCAGCTACCCAATCTCATTTGTCAGTTTTCATCTGTTATTTCTCAGGGGGCAACTGACTTCGATCCGCCACCAATGGCAAATGAGAAATGGAAAATGACGAATGGAAAATGCTGTCTTCCCTGATTTGCGATTTACCATTTACTATCCCTCCATGCGATACAGACAATTTGGGCGTCTCGATTGGCAGGTTAGCGAAATTGGCTACGGCATGTGGGGCATGGGCAGCTGGTCTGACTCCGACGATCACCAATCGCTCGAGTCTTTACAGGCGGCGGTCGAGCTCGGCTGCAATTTCTTCGATACCGCACATGCGTATGGCGAAGGTCATAGCGAGAAGTTGCTTGGTCAGACTGTGCGGGCCAACCGCGATCAGCGTTTGTATACGGCCACGAAAATTCCGCCGAAGAACCGCAAATGGCCGGCGCCGGCTGATTCTGATTTAAAGGAAAACTACCCGCTCGATCACGTCGAAGAGTTTGTACACCGCAGCCTCGAGCAGGCCCAGCTCGAGAGTTTCGACTTGATGCAGTTTCATACCTGGGACGACAACTGGCTGCGAGACGATCGCTGGCTTTACAAGCTTGATGATCTCCGAAGCCAACAGCTGATCAAGGCTATCGGCATTAGTTTGAATCGTTGGGAGCCCTGGAATGGTGTGCGTGCCGTTCAAACCGGACAAATAGATTCGGTCCAGGTGATCTACAACGTCTTCGATCAGAATCCGGAAGATGATTTGTTTCCGGCGTGTGAGGAAACTGGAACGGCAGTGATTGCGCGGGTGCCGTTTGACGAGGGCACACTGACGGGCACGCTGACCAAAGACAGCCGTTGGCCTGAGGGCGACTGGCGAAATAGTTATTTCGTTCCCGACAATTTGAACGCCAGCGTCGATCGCGCAGATGCTTTGAAGAAATTACTGCGCGAGTGGAACCGCGAGCACCAGGGCGAGCCGGAGATTACCATGCCTGAATTGGCGCTGCGTTTTATCCTGTCCAACCCAACCGTGAGTACGATCATTCCCGGGATGCGCAAGCTGTCACACGTGAAAGCCAACGTCGAAGCAAGTGAGGCGGGTCCGTTGCCGCAGGAACTGCTCGAGAACCTAAAGGCGCATCGATGGGTAAGAAAGCCTACACCCTGGTCGCAATGAGTAACTCTATTACTGGGACCGCGGGCGTCCCGCCCGCAATGAGCGCGAAGCGCGAAAAAAATTAAAGAGCGGGCGGGACGCCCGCGGTCCCAGTGTTAGCCGTTTGTTAGTCCCAAAAGGTGCACCACTACTGACACAAACAAAAACGCCAGTAAGCCTGCCGCCGCACTAATCCCGACTGTCACTAAGAATTCCATTCCTCCGGCCATATTTTTCGGTGCAATCATTGGGGAGAACCTCCAGTTTGAAATGCGCAACCATTTCGTTTGGGTATTGCGTTGGTCTTTCCTTTGCCCGGCTTCGCACCTTGGACTACAATTGCGGCCGCCGGTCCCGCAAAATGTTCGCGCCGCTCTCGTCGATGGCGGGAGCTTAGTTGAAACACGGCGGCAAGTCCGCAGGAAGCTCTCAATAAACTCTCAATGATTGTTCTCAAAGCTCGGTAATGATTGAGCAAACAAGTCAGTTTTATGAATTCGGCCGCTTTCGTGTGAGGGCTGACGAACGTGTGTTGCGACGCGGCGAGGAACTTGTTTCACTCACCCCCAAAGCGTTTGATATTCTGCTGGCTCTGCTCGAAAACGAAGGCCGGATCGTCAACAAAGACGATCTGATGAAGAAAGTGTGGCCAAACACTTTCGTCGAGGAAGGTAATCTCACTCAAAACGTTTCTCTCCTGCGAAAGGCGCTGGGCGAAAGTGCGACCGGTCCGCAGTTCATCGAAACCGTGCCGCGGCGTGGTTATCGTTTCGTCGCGCCGGTAAACCGTGGCTTCGGTAATGGTCAGAGTCGCGAGAGTGTGAGTGCGCCCGCCCCTGAAACAAACGGCGACGCAATATCAATTTCAGAGACGCCGCCGGCTGCTACGACTTTGGCAGCGGCGAATGCTCCACGAAGTTGGCGCGCGGACCTCTGGACGTCCTTATCGCGTCGTGCTCCCGCCGTCACCATAACTACAGCCATTGCGTTGCTCGCGATCGTTGGTATCGCCTATCTCAGTGGCCGGGGCAAGGCAGGCGCAAGCCCTAACATGATCCAATCGATCGCCGTCCTCCCATTTGTCGATGACAGTGCTAATGGTGACGCCGGTTTTCTTGACGACGAAATCGCCGAGAGTTTGGTTAACAGTTTGACGAAGTTGCCGCAGTTGCGCGTCGTACCGCGGAGCGTGATGGTTAACTATCGCGGCCGAAACATCGACCCACGCGCGGTCGGAAAAGAGTTGAACGTGCGCGCAGTGGTTACCGGTCACGTTCGTCGCCATGGCGACACCATCAGCATCCAGGCTGACCTTATCGATCTCGAGAGCGTGTCGCAGATTTGGGGACAACACTACGATCGCCGGCTCGCCGACATTCTGCTCGTCCAGGAAGAAATCTCACGAGACATTTTCGAGAATCTGCGTTTGAAGTTAAACGTCGAAGAGCAAAAGCAGTTGGAGGCTTACCGCCTTTACCTCAAGGGGCGGAATTCCTGGAACAAGCGCACGCGCGAGGGCATGGAACAGGGCATCGACTACTTTCAGCAGGCAATTACTGCGAACCCCAATTACGCCGCGGCTTACGCCGGTCTCGCAGACTGCTACAACATGCAGGTGATTTACGGCGTGCATGAACCGAAAGAGGGTTTCCCGAAAGCCAAGGCGGCGGCAGTTAAAGCTTTGGAGATTGACGACACGCTCGCCGAAGCGCACACCTCATTGGCTTTCATCAAGTTTCGTTGGGACCGTGATCGGGTGGAAGCGGAGCGCGAGTTTCAACTGGCAATAAAACACAAGCCGACGTACGCGCCGGCACACCAGTGGTACAGCTCTTATCTGGTCGCGCTCGAACGATTTGACGAAGCGGTGGCGGAAGCTAAACGCACTTCTGAACTCGAGCCTTTATCGTTTACCGCCAGCTCGCATCTCGGCTGGATTCTCTATCTGGCCGGCAGAAACGATGAAGCGATCGCGCAGTGTGCCAAGATACTCAGTCTGGACCCGACTTCATTCCCGGCCCGACGTTATCTCGGCCTCGCCTATGAACAGAAGCGCATGTATCCGCAGGCAATCGAAGAGTTTCAAAAAGGTTTGAAAGTCTCGGGCAGTCCCTTGATGCTCGCGCTGCTGGGCCATGCGTACGCCGCCTCCGGCAAGACGAAAGAAGCGCAGCAAGTGTTAAGTGACTTGCATGATTTGAGTCAGGCGAAGGACGCACGGCGTTACGTGTCGCCCTACACGGTGGCCGCAATCTACGCAGGACTCAACGACAGAGACCAGGCGTTCAAATGGCTGGAACAGGCTTATGAAGAGCGCGATGTGTGGCTGATGAATTTGAAAGTGGATCCGGTTTTCGTCACGCTCAGAAGCGATAAACGGTTCCAGGATTTGCTGGCGCGTGCGGGCTTGCGTCCCTAACTCACCACTCCCTTACCCCACACACAAGCCTTTGGAGTGCGGTGACCTGTCACCGCTTTTTCTTCGCGGCGACCTCTCATCGCTTTCTCTTCGCGGTGACCTCTCACCGCTTTCTCTTCGCGGTGACCTCTCACCGGGTATACAATCTAGACCTTCACAATCTGCTTACCTAGATTTTCTCCGCTGAATAATCCGATGAACGCCGCCGGCGTGTTTTCGAAACCTTCGACGATCGTTTCGGCATACTTAAGTTTGCCCGATCCCAGCCACTGCGCGAGTTGCATCACGCCTTCCACAAACCTCGGCGCGTAATCGGTAATGATAAAGCCTTTCATCAAGGCGCTATTTACCAGCAACGCTGCTTGCGGACGTGGGCCGAGGTCTGGCTTGTCGAGGTTGTAGAGCGAGATCTGACCGCAAATAACTATGCGCGCTCCGTGATTCAGCAGGGGCAAAGTGGCATCTGACAAGGGACCGCCTACGTTGTCAAAATAAACATCGATACCCTGCGGGCAAGCTTCCCTCAGTCGGCTGGCAACATCAGCGTCTTTGTAGTTAATCGTCGCGTCTATTCCGAGCTCGCGCAGGTATTGGTTCTTCTCGTCACTGCCGGCAATCCCGACCGTGCGACAACCCTTCAGCTTTGCGATCTGACAAACCGTCATGCCAACGGCGCCCGCCGCACCTGAGACTACGACAGTCTCACCTTCTTTCGGTTGACCGATATCGAGCAAACCGAAATACGCGGTCAGTCCCGGCATGCCGAGAACGCCAAGAGCCGTGGTCACCGGAGCGAGGCGCGGATCAATCTTTCGCAACTCTGCACTCTTCACTACGTTGTGGAGTCGCCAGCCCAACATGCCGGTGACGAGGTCGCCCTTTTCAAAGCCCGGCGCGCGCGATTCAAGTACCTCGCCGATCGCCCCGCTGGTTATCACTTCACCGATTTCAAATGGCGGCACGTACGACTTCCCTGCCCGCATCCGCCCGCGTAGATATGGATCGACAGAAATGTACGTCGTCCTAACGTGCACCTCGCCTTCGTTTACCGACGACACGTCGGCATCGACGATTTGAAAATTTTCCGCGTTGGGCAGACCGGAGGGACGACTGGCGAAGCGAATCTCTTTGTTTTCCATGCGCGGATGATATGTGAAACGGAAAAAGGGGAAAAGGGGAAGGCGGATCGTTTGGAGTACCGCCTTTAGGCGGGCTTTAGGTCTGCGAACAAACTACCCGCCTAAAGGCGGTACTCCAAACCCGATCAGCAGCTTGCCGGTCGTGCGCCGCGCTTCAAGATCGCGATGCGCCTGCGCTGCGTCTTCCAGCGCATACTTCTTATGAATCCGCAGTTTCAGGTTCCCGCTTGCAATCATCTGCAGCACGTCATTCGCACGTTGCTCAAGTTCCGCGCGACTCGCCACGTAATGCTGCAGACTCGGCCGCGTCACAAATAACGATCCATTCTTCGTGAGCTCCAGCAGATCAAACGGCGGCACCGCTCCACTCGCGCCACCGAACAGCACCAGGTATCCACGCGGACGCAATACCTTCAAGTCTCCGGCGAAGGTTGCTTTGCCGACGCCGTCGTATACGACATGAACACCCTGTCCGTCCGTCAGCCTGCGTACTTCGGTTTCAAAGTCCTGGGTCGTATAAACGATCACATCGTCCGCGCCAGCCTCGCGCGCGAGCGCGGCTTTCTCATCGGAACCGACAGTTGCAATTACGCGCGCAGCGCGTTCTTTTGCCATCTGCACTAACAACAAGCCGACGCCACCTGCCGCCGCATGAATCAACACTGAATCGCCGTCCTTGATCGGATAGGTGCTGTGGCTGAGGTAGTGCGCAGTCATGCCTTGCAGCATGGTCGCCGCAGCAGTTTCGAATTCGATGGTGTCCGGAATCTTTATAAGTCGGTCCGCAGGCACTGACGCATATTGGGCATAACTACCCATGACGCCGGTGTAAGCGACGCGATCGCCGAGCTGCAAAGTCCGGACATCCGCACCTACGCCGACAACGACGCCCGCGCCTTCCTGTCCAATAATGAACGGCAGCGGCGCTGGATAACGTCCTTCGCGAAAATAAACGTCGATGAAATTAACGCCGGCAGTTTTGATTTGAACTAACGCTTCATTTGCAGCGGGCTCTGGTACTGGCAACTCGACGAGAGCGAGCACTTCCGGCCCACCGGTTTGAGAGACTTGAACGGCTTTCATGCGCGCAGCATACCGCAAAAAAGTAGGACAGGCATTCCTGCCTGTCCTTCTTCATTTTCAGTTTGTTGAAACTTCGGTTAGTAACGTTGACCCAAAATTTGTCCAAGGATCTGGGCCGCCACGTTGCTGCGCCGATAGCTGCGGTTGCCCGCATACTGCCGGTAGCCGGCATCGTAGCCGCGAATGAACCCCTCACGAAAAGCCTGCGTCCTGGCGTTCTGATAATAACGCGAACGTTCGGGACTGTACGTCTTGTTCCGGCGTCCGTCATCCGCGCCAGTGTTAATTCCCTGTTGGTAACCGGCGTTTAGTTCCTGGTTGCCGTATCCAGTGTTGCCATAGCCACCGTAGCCGCCATAGCCATAGGTCCGATTGTTTCGATAGTCGCCATTGCCGTAGTTACCTGCGTATTGGCGATAGCCTTCATCGTAGCCACGCACAAACCCTTCGCGGAAAGCCTGGCTCGATGCATTGCGATAATAACGCGACCGTTCGGGGCTGTAGCTTTGACGTCTTTGCGCGTCGCCGCCACCCACTCCTAAACCGTATTGGTATCCTTGTTGGAGTTCTTGATTGTTGTAGCCGCCGTAACTTCCGGTGCGCCATTGCGCTGCGGCGGGTGTGCTGGAGAGAGAAATGATTCCGAAAACAAATGCCAGCGCCACGAGCGCCGTACCGAGTCTGGTCTTCATAGTATTTCCCCTTTCTACCAGGCAAGTTTGGCAACCATCATGCCAACTCTGAGTATGCGAAAAAGGGGCGAATTAACTGGTCAAAACTTAGATCAGACGGGGTCGTAAGTATTCAATTGATGCAAGGAACGTTTGGAGTTCCTACAAGAAGACGAGCGAAATGTTCTGACACAAATTTACATATCGGGTAAGCACACTCAACGCTTTACGATTCTCACCCCGCGCCCTCCCAGATGGACCTTCAGATAAATGGAGGTCCATCAGCGCCCTTCACGCGCGAAATGAATCTTGCTTCCCCTTGCCCCTTCACTCTTTCCGTCATCCATGCATTGCCAGCCGCTTCACCACCCCGCCCTCCGCGTGTGCGAGCGGATGAATCACGATGAACGCATTCGGGTCGATGCCCTGGGCGACGCTCTTCACCCTGCCAATCTCAAGACGCGTAACAACGCAAAACAGAATCTGTTGTTCACTACCACTCATCCCCCCGCGGCCCTGGTAGACGGTGACACCGCGTTCGAGTTTGCGGGTGATGAACCTGCGAATTTCATCACTGCGTTCAGACATGATTATCACGGCGGTATATTCCTCGACACCGTGAATGAGGAAGTCGACTGTTTTTGAAGCCGCGAAATAAGTCAGTACTGAATACATGGCAGACTCGATCCCGAGAAAGAAAGCAGCGGTGGAAAAGATCCCGATGTTGACCAACATGATCACGTCACCCACTTTTAGAAGACTGCTGCTCTTGCTGATGAGTAGCGCGGCGATTTCCGTCCCATCCAAAACCGCGCCGCCACGTATCGCCAGTCCGATCCCCGCGCCAATGAAAAACCCTCCAAACACTGCGGTCAGCAGTTTGTCAGACGTAACGTCAGGGAACTTTACGAAAGCGAGGCAAAGCGCCAAACCGCCAATCGCAAGAATGCTTCGCACGGCAAACACCCTACCGATTTGCCGGTAACCAAGCGCAATGAACGGCAGATTGATAATGAGAATGAAGATCGAGAGCGGACGCCCCAGGACGTTGGCAAGCAGCATCGAGATGCCGGTAACGCCACCGTCGATGAAATGGCTCGATAATAAAAAGCCTTTCAGTCCCAGTCCCGCTGAAAGAATTCCCAGAGTTATCAGGCCGACGTCCATTGCGCCGTGCAGAAGCTTTTTCATGGTGCTGGCTCCAATATGAAAGGTTGGGTGCTCCGTAAAGCGGAGGACTGCCGGGTTGAACGGGAGCAGTCGCCCCACTTCACGGAATTGCTTATCGCGCGAAGGCTCACTCGTTCACTGAGCGAACCTCCTGAGCTTCACCGTCATTCTTATCGCTCTTCTGGTTGCGCCGCGAATGCAGCTCCAAATAAACCAATCCCAGGATCGATAACACGACCAGTATCAACACAACTATTACTTCCGAACTCATTATGAATCTCCTTACCTGTAGCTTGCACTATTTCTCTGCACCCGCTCGTCAGCCGACACTGTCGACTGCTGTTGATGCCAGGCGGCATTCGGCCACGCCGGCGCCCGGAAGGCGCACAGAGAAATCCGGTTCGAGCACACTTCTGCCTTTACAGGCGTGCGCACGCATTTTTGTTAGTTGTAGTTAGAGGTAAGCGGGCGGCGCCCGGCCACCGAGACGTGACGCACGAACAGAGAGATAGCCGGAAGATTTCGCAGGTGCTGCCGCTCGCTGGCTGACAGTTGCGGTCGGTGCATCGCAGGAGCGCGGCGGAAAAGAGTTATCCGTTATTGAAAACTTGATCCGGCTCTGTTTATTTAGATCGGCGCGGACACGCTGACCGTTAGTATTTGTAAGCGCGTAGTGACGCAAGCCCGCGCCGGGCAAATCCACGAGTGCATGTTCGTAGTTCCGATTGGTTTGAGAGAACTGGTCCCGGGGCCAGGTCGCGGGTGAAATAAAGACACAGGACAAGACGAAACCCGCGAGCAACAGGTTCACTACGAAACGTCGGTAACCGTAAGTAATAGATAATCTAGTCTTCTTCATCGAATCAAAACCATCATATCAGCCGACCGCCTCGTCTAATAATGCGCGCTGCTTGCAGGGGGCGGCTGCCGCCACGCAGCGCCGGCTGTGTGCGGGATCCGGTCCGCTATCGCTGCCGATTCTGCACAGGCCCCACTTTTGTTTCAAAGACGACATCGATCCGTGAATTTGAGTATTCACACTCGCGCCTCAAGTTTGAACGTGAAAGGCGATTATGAGCACCTCTAATGATCTCGCAAAATTGCGAGAAATGGTTAAGGACATCGACTTCTGCATGCTGACTACCGTGGACGAAGCTGGCGACTTACACAGCCGTCCAATGTCTGTGAACGGCGAGATCGATCCGGACGGCGATCTCTGGTTCTTCACCTATGGCAGTTCGCATAAGGTTGAAGAAATCGACAAGACACCCAACGTGAACGCAAGTTTTGCGAAGCCCGAAAACTATCGTTTCGTATCAATCAGCGGCACGGCAACGCTGGTGCGTGACCGTGCGAAGATCGAGCAGCTGTGGAAACCAGAATTTAAGATTTGGTTTCCCGACGGCATCGACACACCGGACATTGCGCTCTTGAAAGTAAACGTCGAGAAGGCCGAATACTGGGACAGCCCCTCGAGCAAGATTGTGCAGGCGTTCAGCTTCGTCAAAGCCCTGGTCACCGGTAAGGAAATGGAAGGCGGCGAAAACAAGAAACTGCAGCTCGGCTAAAGTCGAGCGGTTTCAAGTTTCAAGTTCCAGGTTTGAAGTGCGGAACTAGAACTCGCTGTGGTTCGTGGACTGTTTTATACGCGAACTCAAAACCCGAAACTCCGAACTTGAAACTTGAAACTTGGAACTATCGATAGATGCCAGAAGGTCCAGAGGTCCGCAAACACGCTGACGCGCTTGAGGCAGTATTAACCAAGCGAAAGATTATTTCCCTCGAAGCGCGAACGCGTGACGCGCGCGCCTGGTTAAAGGAAAACGAAACACGTCTCCGCGGTAAACGGATTGAGCGTGTCTTTTCGCACGGCAAACATCTCGTCGGCCTCATCGAGGGTGGTTTCTACTTTCATTCGCACCTGATGATGTGGGGACGTTGGCAAACATTCGTTCCTGAAGCTCCGTCGGAAAAGGATCGTCGTGAACGCGCGCGCATTGTGGTTGCAGGCGGCGCTGCACTTCTCTTCTCTGCGCCCATTTTCAACGTTGGTGAAGGCGATCCTTACCAGCAGATCGACAACCTCCGGAGTCTCGGTCCGGACGTCCTGCCTTACGATCACAACTTTGACGAGGCGGAGTTTCGCCGCCGGCTGTTACTGGATAAGCACCGTGAAGTAACTATCGGTGCGGCGCTGTTGAATCAACGCATCCTTGCCGGCCTGGGAAACTATCTGCGCGCGGAAGTGATGTTTGCCTGTCGTCTCGATCCCTGGCGGAAAGTAGCAGCGTTAACGAAGCAGCAGCTTAAGTGTTTGGGTAAGACGGCGCCTGAATTATCGCGGCGCGCGTACGAGCACAATGCTACAGCTTCCGATGCCGAACGCGAACTCATGCGCAACGATACGCGGCTGGTCTATCAACCGGGACGCGAGTACGGGACCAGGCATTGGGTCTTTCGTCGCACCAACCTGCCTTGTCTCCATTGTGGTGAACCGATAAAGCAATTGCGCCAGCAAACCTACAACGATGAAGAAGAAGGCGGATTAACTCAGAGCGAACCAGCGCTGCCCGAGCGAACTCGCATCGTCTACTACTGCGCGAAATGCCAAAAAACCGAAATGCTGGCAGGGAAAAGCGAGGGGAAGAGGGGAAAAGGGTAAGGGGAAAGGGTAAGGGGGAAACGGAGGGTAACAGAAAGCGAGTTGCGCAAGCGGCAAGCCTTTGGAGTGCGGTGACTTGTCACCGCTTTTTCTTCGCGGCGACCTGTCGCCGCGCTCCTGCTTGAATTTAACTAATCTCCGGTTGCGACAGGTCCAGCCTGCAAAAGCGGTGACAAGTCACCGCACTCCAAAGGCTTGCCGCTTGCGCAAATCGCCCACTGTTAGCCTCTGTGCTCCTCTGTGTGGTCTGTGTCTCGGTAGTGGATTACTGCCGACTCTTAACAACAGTTTTACAGGAAGTTCTAAGGGAATCTGTCTTAACGTAAAAACTTCTCCGTAGGCCAGAAAACGGGATCATTACTTCAAAACGTCCGCGCCCTCGCGATTCTCAAGCGAGCGGCTGAGGATGATTAACGACCTGGCCTTGCCCGGAAAGGCCCTAGTTCCCGTTGAGCTTTAAGGTGCCGACGATTGAGTTGAGCGCGGCGAGGTCAGCTTCGTCGGTATAGGTGTAGAACAGCTCGAGTGCGTAGCCGTTCTTCGTGGTCACGTAAATCTTCTGCATGAAGGTACCGCTGGGCGAAGTATTCTTCACCGTCGCAATAGCAAAGTCTGCACCGCCGATCCGTTCAGTCTGCGTTTCACCGTGAAACTCAATGTTGAAGTTTGTTCCGGTGAATGTTTTCTTCATGAGTTCAACCACATCAACACCTGTCTTTACGGACGGTGATGGCACGCGCTCGGCGATTAGCATGAACGACGCGTTGTTAGGCTGACCGGCGGGAACTTTCGTAAGGCTCAGAAGTAAGGTACTGCGCTCCATCGAGGCGTCGATTTGTTTCTTTTTTGTTTGGTCGGCGGTAACCACCTTCCCTGTCTCTTCGACAATGGCTTTAGTGCGCTCGGCGCTTAAAACTATCCAGGTCGACGGCACGGAAAGCGAAAGGCCAAAAAAGTCATTATTGTAATTGACGTCGTTAAGTTGTCCACGATCGAGATTCTTCGCCTCTATAGCGGGCGGCGGATTAACCGTAGTGCCGGACTGAGCGAAGGCATTGGCGGCGAGGATCATCAAAGAAATCAGAAGCAAGAGTTTGAAGTAATTGCTGGGCAAAATTCGGTCTCCTTTGCACAGGACGCAGATTTTGGAGTGCGGTGACCTGTCACCGCTTTTGCAACCTGTCGCAGCCGATGATTAGTTAATCTCTAGTATGACCGCGGCGACAGGTCGCCGCGAAGAGAAAGCGGTGACAGGTCACCGCACTCCAAAATCTTGAGCGTCTGCGATGGGCAATCGATTTTTCGTCCGTCTCATTCTGAGCGTTGCTGGTGATAGGTAGTCTGGATGTTCTTCGATGTAGTAGATGAGCGGGCCAGTATCAAAAGCGACTAATTTGCCGGCGATGGGAGGTGTCAGTTTTCCCACGAGTCGCGCTCCGCGTTGAGATATTCCTGTGGATCAATTCCCTGCCACAATTCCTTCCCAAGGCCTCGCATCTCTGTGATGTGACGCAGTTGCGATGATTCGGATCGCGCATGCAGAGCCTCGACGAGCTTCTTCCGCTCTTCATCAGAGAGGTTTTTCGCGGCCTCGATCAAAGCTTCTAAATTGGTTTGCATCGCCATGATTCCTATTCCTCTTACTAAGAATAACACTGCCGGCGTCATTAGCACCGTAACAGATTACATGGGATCCTGATCAGCGCGATCTCTGCGGGCGACGTGTGTTTGGTAGGCAGCTTCTTCAACTGCGTGCGCCACCGCTTCCGCGACTCGTTTGTCGAACACAGACGGCACGATGTATTCCGGATGCAGCTCGTTCTCGCTGATGATGCCGGCGATCGCGTGCGCGGCGGCAAGCTTCATTTCTTCGTTAATCGAACGGGCGCGACAGGCGAGGGCCCCGCGAAAGATGCCTGGGAAACAAAGCACGTTATTTATCTGGTTGGGATAGTCGCTGCGGCCGGTTGCCATAACCGCCACATAAGGCGCTGCGTCTTCCGGCATGATCTCCGGCGTCGGGTTTGCCATTGCAAACACGATCGGCTGCTCCGCCATCTGCTGAACATCCTCAACACTCAAAACTCCAGGGACAGACAGACCAAAGAAAACATCTGCGCCTTTGATGACGTCGTGCAGAGTTCCCTTTTCGCCGTCAGGATTTGTGTGCGCCGCATACCAGTCCTTAACGCGGTTCATGTTTTCCGCACGTCCGCGATATAGCGCACCACTCTGATCACAACCTATAACGTTGGTTACCCCGGCGTGCATGATGATTTTCGTGCAGGCCACACCCGCCGCGCCGACCCCATTAACGACAACCTTAATCTCGCTCATCTGCTTGCCGACGATCTTCAGCGCGTTGATCAGCGCCGCCAGCACAACCACAGCAGTACCGTGTTGGTCGTCGTGAAAGACGGGAATGTCGAGTTCTTCCTTCAGCCGTTCTTCAATTTCAAAACAGCGCGGCGCGGAAATGTCTTCGAGGTTGATACCGCCAAACGCGGTCGCAATCGACTTCACCGTTCGCACAATCTCGTCAGGGTCTTGCGTGTTCAAGCAAATCGGGAAAGCATCGACACCCGCAAATTCCTTGAACAGCATTGCCTTCCCTTCCATCACCGGCAGCGCTGCGGCCGGACCAATGTCGCCGAGCCCGAGCACGGCAGTGCCGTCAGTAACGACTGCCACCGTGTTCTTTTTGATCGTGAGCGTAAACGCCTTTTCCGGGTCCTTATGAATCGCTTCACACACACGCGCAACGCCAGGCGTGTAAGCCATCGACAGATCGGCGCGCGTTTTCAGCGGAAGCTTGGACACGACTTCGATCTTCCCGCCGAGGTGCATAAGGAAGGTGCGGTCGGAGACTTGCAGCACCTCGATGCCGTCGATGTCTTTGACGGCATCAACGATTGTGTCTTCGTGCTCACTTGATAATGTGTTGACGGTGATATCGCGAATGATGTGATCGCGCCCGACGCTGACGATATCGATCGCACCGATGTCGCCGCCCGCTTTACCAATCGCGGTTGCTACTTCGCCGAGTGTGCCGGCTCGCGTTGACAGCTTGACGCGCAGAGTCAGGCTGTAACTATCGCTGGGTGATCGCTCCATGGGATAGAGGTACGGTAAAAAGTGAGGAGGGAAAAGTCAACGCGACAGAACCGACGTGGGCTATCTCTGTGCAACCTCTGTGTGCTCGGTGTCTCTGTGGTGCCCAACCGTCCGACGAAATACTCACCACTGGGGCGCAGAGGACACAGAGGACGCACAGAACTTCAAACCGGTGAGCGGATTTAACGTAACAGTCTCTTTATCGCCGTTATGCGCCCGGGGTCGACGCCGTTCTTTTTCGCGAGGTCGAGCGAGTGCAGACCCAGTTGTTTATAAACTTCCCGGGCTGCAGCGAACTCTTTTTTGGAAAGCGCGGCGAGATGACGCCGAACCGTTTCGACATCGCCACGCGCGAAGGTTCCGGTGAGTGCCTTGTGAGGTTCTGATGCCTTCAGGTTATTGACAGTACTCTGCAGCAGCGGGGCAAACGCTACTCGAGCGTCACGCTTTCGCACCCCACAGGCAGCCATCATTTCGCTGGCAAGATCAAAAAGCGCGACGAGATGCGGCGAAACCATAACCGCGGCAGCGTGGTACAGCGCTTTGTCCTTTTGCTTGATGGTAAAGCTTTGACCGCCGAGATCGCGCACGAGCGACCTCGCGACTGCTGTGGCTTTGCGCGTTCCCTCCAGACAGTAATGCGCATACTGCAATGACCACGCGCCGGAAACAGGATCGCTAATCGAGACGAGCGGATGCATCGATCCGGTCTCACAACCAATCTTTCTCAGTGGATCCAATACGTCGGAAGCGAGCGCTCCGCTAGTGTGCAAGACGGTAACGCCGTTTCCGGTGTGCAAGGTCTGACTCAGTCGCGTGGCGGTTTCGGCAATTACATCATCGGGCGTCGCGATGAGAATCAGATCACTGGGCGGGAGACTTGCCAGGCGATTGGGGGTTAAAGCTACAGGGTTATCCTGCAGGTGCTTGCCGGCTTTGACGGCGGTGCCGCGGCGTCCAGTAACCACCGCAAGTACGCGGTAGTTGCAGGATGACAGGGCGGCGCCCAGCGCCTGGCCAAGGCGCCCGGCTCCGATGATGGAAACCGTCGGCATTGATTTCGAGTGGGACTCAGTGCTCATGGAGTGGTTGATTTTTGGACCGGTGACCTGTCGCCGCTTTTGGAGCTCGCGATCGGCCGCGACCAGGACTCTCGCTATTGATACTAAAACGCGGCGTCAAGCCGCCGCGAAATCAAAGCGGTGACAGGCTACCGCACTCCAAAGGGTTGACCCCTTTTTGATATCTGGCTGATTCGTAGGTTTTTCCGCGGCGCTGCATTATACTGGCGAGCATCCCACAATCGCCATTGCATCCGGTTTTGCACGAGCGGAAGTCCCCGTTATTTGTCAGTTTGGAATTGGTTCGCACAGCAACCAAGCGGCTATTCGTGGGCATCATAGACAGCGCATTTGAAAATGGCGAAAAAAGCTCGGTTGGCACTGCGCCTGACCATTTGCTTTAGCACCTGCGCAGAAACCCTCAATCGATTCTTGGAAAGATTTTCCCCAGAACTCTTTTCAGCCAAAGCTTGTTTCTCAGTCTGGAGGTTTTCAAGATGAATAGCTTCTCCCGCCTCGTGACCGCTCTCCTGCTGGCTACTACCATGCTCGCCGGTTCGGTCGCCAGTCTCGCGCAAACGGCGGACACTACGACCAAGCCACAGGATACAAAGGAAGCGGCGCACGGCACGGCTCCGGCGAAGAACGATGCGCCCGTCGCGGCAAAAACGGCGTCAGCGAGCAAGCCGCTTTCAGTGAATGAAGACCCGTCGATGATCGGTAAACGAAACATCAACAAGGGCATCATCGCCAAGATGAGCGGTTCCACCGAAAGTGAAGTCAAGCAGGGCCGCCAGCTCGCAGCCGAAGTCGACCGCCAGGCAAAGTTTGTCGATGACCCCATGATCACGGAATACGTTAACCGCGTCGGCCAGAACATCGTGCTGCACTCTGATGCGAAGATTCCCTTTACCATTAAGGTCATCGATTCTGACGAAGTGAACGCATTTGCGCTGCCTGGGGGATTTTTCTACGTAAACAAGGGGTTGCTGCTGGTCGCCGATAATGAAGCGGAAGTCGCCGGGGTGATGGCGCATGAAATTGCACACGTCGCCGCGCGCCACGCAAAAGAAAACGAGACCAAAGCGAATTTGCTCCAGTATGCGGCCATGGGTGCTTCAATTTTCCTGGGCGGTATCCCGGGCATGATTTACCAGAACACCGCCGGACTCGGACTGCTGGGTATTTTTATGAAGTTCAGCCGCGGAGCCGAAGAAGAGGCTGACAAGCTGGGTATTCAATACATGTACGCCGCTGGTTACGACCCGAGCGCGATGGCGACGATGTTTGAAAAACTCGAATCCAAAAACAAGAAAAAGCCCGGACTCATCTCTCGAGCCTTTGCTTCACATCCGGCGCCGCCGGATCGCCGGGCATCGGCGCTGGCTCTGGCAGCGAGATTTCCCGAACATGACGAGTATGTGATCAGCACATCAGAGTTTCAGCGCGTGAAGTCGCGGCTTTTGCGTCTTTCGAACGCGCGGGCGTCAACCGCGGGTGCATTGCCTGGAGCTGAAGACGGCCCGCCGGGACGTCCGACTTTGAAGCGACGTCAGCCGACACCGGATGAGACCCCGGCGCCGGACGGCGGTATCGAGACGAAACCGGAAAAGAAAGATGCGCCGACGATGAAGAAGTCGACGGACGGCGTTAAGCCGCCGCAGGAATAGGCGGTCAACCTCGATTGAAACGCGAAAGGCTTCCCGCCAGTTCGGGAGGCCTTTTTGCTGAGCACTAAACGCTTTCACTGGGACCGCGGGCGTCCCGCCCGCAAACGCGCCGACAGGCGCGAAGTTTTTCGCGCTTCGCGCTCATTGCGGGCGGGACGCCCGCGGTCCCAGTAAGTCGCGGTCTCAGTACGCGCCAAGTCCGCAACTTGACACCTTTTAAAGGCTTAGTTATTCTACCCGTTCGCTTATTAGTCGTTAAAAATAGAGATAGTTACCAATGTCAACATACTTTCCCAGCGGCAAAGACCTGGCTGGAAAACGCAAATGGTTTGTAGTGGACGCGGCGGGCCAAACGGTTGGTCATCTCGCGTCTGAAGTTGCTTCGATTTTGACCGGTAAACGAAACCCGGCGTGGACCCCCTTCATGGATATGGGCGACCACGTGATCGTGATCAACGCGCGTCAGGCAGTACTCAAAGGCTCGAAAATCGAGCAGAAAATGTATCGCCATCACACGCGTTATCCGGGCGGCCTGCGCGAAGTTTCCGCTGCCGACATGTTTGCCAAGCGTCCGGACCGGGTGATTACACTCGCCGTCCAGGGCATGCTGCCCAAGAACAAACTGGGCAAGGCGATGGCCAAGAAGCTGAAGGTTTACGCCGATGGCGAACACCCACACAGCGCCCAACGCCCTCAGGCTCACACGCTCACCCCTCGTCATCCGAAACAATCAAAACAAACCGAAGCTTAAGACCGAAGCATTATTAAAGAGGACGATCTAACTGTGGCTGAAATTCAATATTACGGAACGGGGCGACGAAAGTCGGCAACGGCGCGAGTTTATCTGAGATCCGGCGGCGGCGAATTTCTTATCAACCGCAAAGCCTTTGATACGTATTTCCCCAACGAAACCCTGCGCATGATTATTCGTCAACCGTTGCAGTTGACCGAAACAGCCAGCAAGTTTGATATTTTGATCAACGTTCGCGGCGGCGGCCCGGCCGGCCAGGCGGGTGCGATTCGCCATGGCATCACGCGCGCGCTACTCGAATACAATGCTGACCTTCGTCCAGCCCTCAAACAGGCGGGATTGGTTACGCGCGACCCACGCATTAAAGAACGCAAGAAGTACGGACAAAAGGGTGCTCGTAAGCGCTTCCAGTTCTCGAAACGCTAAACATTGCCAATTGGCGATTGTCGATTGCCGATTTGTCCCTGACGGAAGTTAGGCTGCCAATCGGCAATTGAAAATCGGAAATCGCCAATAGTTTGAATCCATTGCCATGACGCGGGATTGGTTGCTCTTCAAGCTGAAGGGCCCAGCAGTCATGGTGAGTACATTAAACCAGTTCACTGAGAAGGAGATTAAAGTTTGGTATCGGTAACGATGAAAGAACTTCTGGAGGCCGGCGTACACTTCGGCCACCAGGTGAGGCGCTGGAATCCGAAGATGAAGGAATACATCTTTGGCGAGCGCAATGGCATTTACATTATTGACCTGCAGAAAACTCAGCGCATGTTTCGCGATGCGCTCGGCTTTGTTTCCGGCGCCATCGCTGAAGACAGAGGGAAGACGGTTCTCTTCGTCGGTACGAAGAGACAGGCACAGGATGCAGTCCGCGAAGAGGCTGAGCGTGCCGGTCAGTATTACGTAAATCAACGCTGGCTCGGTGGTTTGTTGACGAACTTCCAGACCGTTCAGAAATCGATTAAACGTCTGAAAGACCTGGAAGCGATGCAGACTGACGGCCGCTACGAAAAGCTGACCAAAAAAGAACGCATCAAGCTCGATCGCGAACGCGAAGGCTTGAACAAGAACCTCTCAGGCATCAAGTCGATGACCCGGCTGCCTGACATCGTTTTCATTATCGACGTCAGGAAGGAAGAGATCGCAGTCGCGGAAGCGAACCGTCTCGGTATTCCTATTGTGGCCGTGGTTGATACCAACTGCTCGCCGGAAGGAATCGATTACGTCATACCGGGTAACGACGACGCTTTGCGTGCGGTTCGTTTGTTTGCTTCACGCATTGCCGACTCGATCGTCGAAGGTCAGCAAATAGCGACTGAGGGCGGCGTGGTTGCGCAAACTGAAGAAGGCGCGACCGCACCCGAAAATGCAACGGCAGGTGAAGCCGCGACGACCGGCGAAGGTGAGGCTCCGGCGCCAGCGGAAGCAACCGCACCGGCTGCACCAACTGCTGAACCGGCAGCGCCCCAGACGGAAGCGAATGCTGCAGAAAACCCGGAGACGCAGGTCGAAGAAGCCGTCGAGTCAGTCGTCGCCGCCAGCTAACCCTTAGGCATTAGATTTTTTATTAACCGGCGAGCGCAGCCTTCGAAGCGGGACTTCCGCCGGGCTGCGCTTTTCCTTGAGTTCGTAGCGCAAACTGTCAGTTTGCGTCGAAAAGACAAGCGACAAACTCAAGTTTGTCGGACATTTGATCGGAGAATTTTTATAGTCATGGCAGATATAACAGCAGCAGCAGTCAAACAGCTTCGCGAGAAAACGGGCGCTGGCATGATGGAGTGCAAGAACGCACTCGTCGAAGCCGAAGGTAATCAGGACCAGGCAGTCGACATTTTGCGCAAACGCGGACTGGCGTCAGCGAAGAAGCGCGAAGGTCGCATCGCCGCGGAAGGTATCGTTGGTTCCTACATCCACATGGGCGGCAAGGTCGGTGTGCTCGTCGAAGTGAACTGCGAAACTGACTTCGTCGCCCGCGGCGAAGAGTTTCAGCAACTCGTGAAAGACATTGCGATGCACGTCGCCGCGGCCGAGCCAAGGTTCGTTTCACGCGATGAAGTTGCCGCAGCCGATCTCGACAAAGAGAGAGAGATTGCGCGCGCGCAAGCGAAGAACGACCCCAAGAACGCGAACAAGCCTGACCAGGTAATCGACAAGATTGTCGAAGGCCGACTCAACAAGTTTTACGAAGAGAGTGTGCTGCTTGACCAGCCCTTCGTAAAAGATCCGGCCAAGACGGTTGGGGAACTGGTGACCGACAAAGTGGCCAAAACTGGCGAGAAGATCACGATTCGCCGGTTCCAGCGCTACAAAATGGGCGAGGGCCTCGAGAAGCGCGAAGAAAACTTCGGCGACGAAGTAGCTTCGTTGGTCAGCTAGTCTTTCCTGAAGGCGCCGGAGGTTCTCGGCAGTGACCATTTCAAATGCTCTGTGTAGCCTCTGTGTTCTCCGTGACTCTGTGGTGAATATTTGCCGGATGTTTCCACCACAGAGGCACAGAGAGCTCAGAGGCTACACAAAACTGAATAAGTCACAACGATTCGCGCCTTCTCGCAATACCACGTCTGTTCCGAGGTGACATGACCAGCACCGAAAGTTCCAACGCGAATAGTACGGGCCAGTCTTACCGGCGCGTGTTACTGAAGATTTCCGGTGAAGCCCTGATGGGTGAGCAAAACTACGGCATCGACGTAGATGTTGCGCGCATGGTCGGGGAGGAATTGAAAGCGGTCCAGGAACTCGGCGTGCAGGTCGCGGTGGTTGTAGGCGGCGGCAACATCTTTCGCGGTGTCTCCAAGAGTGCCGGGAACATGGACCGTTCCGCCGCGGACTACATCGGCATGCTGGCGACGGTGATGAACGCGGTCGTGCTGCAAGACGCCCTCGAGAAGCTCGGCGTACAAACTCGTGTCATGTCGGCGATCGATATCCCCCAACTTGCCGAGCCCTTCATCCGCCGCCGCGCCGTCCGTCACCTCGAAAAGAACCGCATCGTGATCTTTGCCGCAGGCACCGGCAATCCATACTTTACGACCGACTCAGCCGCAGCCTTGCGCGCTCTCGAAATCAAAGCAGACGTGATTTTAAAGGCGACGAAAGTGGAAGGCGTGTACACGGCCGACCCGATGAAGGATTCAGCCGCTGTGCGCTACGACTCCATCACCTATCAACAGGTGCTCGAACGGCAATTAAAGGTAATGGATGCTTCGGCCATTTCGCTTTGCATGGACAACAATCTCCCGATCATTGTATTCAACATGCGGCAGCCGGGAAATATCACGCGCGTGATTGCCGGTGAAGCCGGCGTTGGCACTCGAGTCTGGGTCGGCAAGTAACAGTGCCAATTTTCAGGTTGGACTGGCGACAAGCAGTTCAGAGTTCAAGCTTTTGACTCGCGTGCCTCCCATCGCCACACAACCTAAAGGTTGAACTCTGAACTGCTTGAGCAGACTTAAAACTTGAAACTTGCAACTATCTTTCGGAGTTAACAATGAGCGAGCAGACAGTTATCAAAGATACACGACCGCGTATGGATACGGTCATCGAAGACTTCCGGCGAAAGCTGGCTACGGTGCGTACCGGAAGAGCAGCGGTGAGTCTGCTTGATTCGGTAATGGTCGATTACTACGGCACCCCTACCCCCCTCAATCAGATGGCATCGGTGCACGCTCCCGAGCCGGCAATGCTGACAGTGCAGCCCTGGGACCAGACGCAGGTGGCTCCGATTGAAAAGGCCATACGCTCAGCCGACCTCGGACTCAACCCTTCTAACGACGGCAAGCTGGTACGCATCCCAATTCCACCGCTGACTGAAGAACGTCGCAAGCAGCTCGCGAAACAGGTGCACGAGATCGCAGAAGATCACCGCACCGCCGTCCGCAACATTCGTCGCGATGCAAACGAGAAGCTCAAAAAGATGCTGAAAGATAAATTGATATCTGAGGACAACGAGCGAGACGGTCTCGACGAAGTGCAAAAGTTGACTAACACCTACATCGGCAAGATCGATGACCTGTCAAAAGCGAAAGAACACGAACTCACCAGCGTCTAGTCCCCGCAATTACTCATGAAAAAAAGGGCCGCCCTGCTAGAGGCTGGCCCTTTTCGTTTTGACGTCAACAGCCGCCAGGTTAGTTCGGAATTTGGAAAACGTCGTCACCAAGCGTTTGGTTCAGCTTGATGTCTTTAACCTTGTACTCCGCGAAGAAAGCTCCCTGCGGCATTTCCAGGCGCTGGGTAAATTCGGAAGCGACCAGCACGCCGTCAACCTCTTTGAACTTCTTGTGCTCGGTACCAAAGTTATAACCGTTGAACGGAATCATGAAGGTCATCACACGTCCGGTTGCCATGTCCACATAATAGTCCGTGGTGTTCCCCTCTGAATCGACGATACGAAAACCACGCTGCTTCTTTTTATCGGGCAAGGCTGAGACGGTGTAGCCGGGCTGATCATATTTCGGCAGGACCGCGAGGCCAAACTTGCTCGCCGGCGGCATGTTGACGCCGGGCAGAGAGCTGTAGGATTGCTGTCCGTCGTAGATCTGTTTGAAAGCGACCGCGGGACGCGCATCAATTTCCAGACGGACTTTGTCGCCGGACAACACCAGAATGAAACCGCCGGGAATCGACTGCGTGGAATTGGGAGCGTAAAGATCTACTGAACCACGGAGCACTGTGCTCTTAAGGTTCTTGAAAGTGTCGCCCCCCTGGGCTGCCAGAGCAGCGCGCGCGAGTTCGATTGGAGTTGAAGTAGCTGTGATAGCGACGGTCGGAATTGCCGCCGCTGTATCAGCAGGCTTTGTGTTAGGCTCCGGCGTCCTGGCATTGTTCTGCGCGGCCGCGCCCAACGAAACCGTTCCCAGAAGCGTAGCAACGGCCAGTGACTTGAAGAGAGTTTTGTTCATGGGTAAATCCTTTACTGATTAACTTGAAGGTTTGGAGTACCGTCTTTAGGCGGGCTCCTGGTTTGGCTTTAAATGCCCGCCTAAAGGCGGGCTCCAAACCCGACTCCGCCAATTAGAAGTTGAAGCGCACTTGCGCGGTAACCCTGCGGTTGCCGGCGCCGCTGCCACCACCCGCTCCGCCGCCGCCGCCGCCAGGACCGCCGCCGAAGCCACCGAAGCCGCCATTAAGCGAAAGGCTTTGTCCAAAAAACGGGGACGACAAGTTACCGTTAGGTGGCGACAGGTTTACGTGATTCAACACGTTCTGAAAGTTTAGCGAGAACTGCATGCTGTAGCGCTTGGCTTCAGCACTCGCACCGCCGCCGCCTCCGCGTGGAGGACCACCGATGCTGGCGAGGCCGCCGCCGCCGCCACCGCCGCGTTGGCCGCCACCACCGCCTCCTGCACCTCCGCCACCCGCGCCGGGAATCCGCGGAACGTTACCTGCTCCGCCGCGGCCGCCGCCACCAGCCGTGCGGCCCTGACCCCCTTGACCGTCCTGAGTCGCCTTACTGGTTGCAGCTGAGTGAATCGTCCCGAAGTTCCAGGTCTTGCTGATGCGCATGTTAACGGACACGAAGCCTGGTCCTTGTCCATAGTTGCGCGGAATGAGTGCTTCACCTACGGCGGGCCGCAGGTTGAAGTTGCCAAACGGCGTACAGACGATGTTCGCGGCTGGGTTGTTGCAATCGACACCCGTCGGAGCAAACGAAGGACGCTCAGTGAACACGCGGTCGTTGTTGGTGTCCTGACCGGTGGTGATATTAAACGGCGCGCCGGTGCTGGCAATGATGAATGGATTCAAGCTCACCTGCCACCAGGGCAGATTTAACGTGCCTGCGAAAGTGAAACGATGGCGCACATCAAATGCGGCGCGGCCAAACTCTCCAGTCAGGTCATAGGAGTTTGCCGGAAACAGGGAGCCGCCCTGACCGTCGGTATCGTTCGTCGTCTTGCTCAGCGAATAGCTCGAGAAGAAAGTGAGCGCGCGGCTGAAACGATTATTGAAACCGATGAACAACTGGTTTTGGTTGAAGCGACCGCTCGATTCATACTGATAAATGTCGCCGACATTACCGAAAGGCCGTTGATTAAGCGTACCCGGAATAGGCGCGTTAATATCGCGCGCGCGAATCACGTGTTGAATGCGAATCAGGAACAGACCGGCAAACAACGTGAAACGTTTCGGCAACTGTCTCTCGACCTGTGTGCCGCCCAGATAAACTACGGGCGCCTGCAAATCGTCGGCGACGCGCCAGGTAATGTTACGGCCAAGGATGCTCAAGCTGGCCGTCGGCGGCAGGTTAGGAAACGCATCCAGGGGCGACGTGATCGGCGATACGAATTGCCCGGTTGACGTGTAGAGCGGTATCTCGCTAACAATGAAATTCTGCTGGTTGACGTTGTTAAAACGATTGGCCTGCAGGGTGCTGTTTTCATTGAAGCGGTTGTAGAAGACGCCGCCGCCCGCCCTGATCACCATCTTCGGAGGCTTCGCGCTGTTCGCGGCGCCGGGCGACCAGGCGACGGCCAAACGCGGCGCAAAATTCAAACTGCTTTTGATGTTTGTTTGTCCTTCGTAACGGAGACCGTAGCTGAAGGTCAGGTTTGGTTTGACGCGCCAATCATCCTGAGCGTAAAGACCGAAATCGGTCTGGCTAACGGTGGCTGTTGGATCGCCGGCGTTCATGCTGAACTGCGAGGGTCCGCCACCCATCGCGCGAATCTGCGTCGGGTTCAGCCCAAGTTGCTGGCCCAGCAAAGTGCGGCGATACCGTTCGAGACTGTCGACGAATATCGGCTGGCTCGTTATCGGCTGGTTGTTCGCATCGAGAGTCGGCACCAGCGCGCCGGTAAATGTATAGGTGCCGCCGAAGTTATTCGGATTACGATCCGTAATGCTGACGCCGCGAACTCGGCCGCCAAACTTGAACGCATGAGTTCCCTTCGAATAGGCCAGAAAATCCTGCAACTCCCAATTGTTCCGCGTATTCAAAGTGTTACCCACTTGCGCACTGCCGCCGATAAAAGAGTTGCTAACGTTGAGTGCCGGTATCGCAGTATCGGCAACTGTGTCGTTAACTTGATGAGTAAACTGAAACTTCACTTCGTTAATCATCGAAGCGTTCAGGACGGCAGTTTCGGTAAGCTGAATGTTTTGCTGTCTGAACGAGGATTCATAAGCGCGTTCCGGCAATGAAAATCCGCCGACGCCGGCGTTTGTGGTCGCCGAACGGTTGTAACTGTAGCGCGCGATCAGGGTGTTGTTGCCGTTGATCTGATAATCGAGGCGCGGGCTGACGGTAAGGTTTCTTCTTGGGACCACTACGCCGAAGCCGAGATCTAAGGGAAGCAGGTTCGCGTCGAGCACTGTCGCCTTCACCAGCTCGTTGTCATCCACTTCGCGTCGTTCGAAGTCGATAAAATACGAAGCCTTCTTCTTAACTAAGGGACCGCCGAGGTTGCCGCCATACTGTCTGACCTGGAACGGCGCACGTTTCGGCGAGCTGGTGGCAAATGGATTGCGCGAATTGAAGCTTTCGTCCTGAAAGTTGAAGAACGCGCTGCCGCGGGTCTTGTCTGTGCCGGGGCGCGTCAGAATATCGATGCGACCGGAGGGCTGATCATTTTCAGCCGCAAACGGATTCTGGTTGATACGAATCTCGCGAATAGAATCCTTGGGAGGCAAGCGACCGCCCGAAAATCCGTCGACAAAGATCTGTCCGCCGTTCGGCCCCATGGAGGGACCGGCCAGAGCCTGCAAGGCTGCTGCCAATTCGTCGGGATCGTCCGGCAAGGCATCGAGGTCCTTACCGGTGATCAGCGTCTGGTTCGCGTTGTTCGTTGCTTCGGTGCTCAGTGGCGTTTCCGCAGCAATGGTTACCTTTTGCTCTTCAATGGTGACCTTCAGAGTGAGATCAACCGCCTGACGATCGGCTGCCGTCACGTCGATTTCAGTTTCATCGGAAGGCGCAAAACCAGCGGCCGTCGCACTCAGGAAATATTTTCCGGGCACCACACCGGAAAAGACATAGGCGCCTTCGCCGTTGGTGGTCGCTGTTTTTGTTACACCGTTCGCATCCGTTAAAACGACGGTCGCGCCGACGATAGTGGCGCCGAGTTCATCCTTGATTACACCGCGCACAGTTCCGCGCGACTGCTGCGCGAAAGCCATTAGGGCGCTCAAGATAAGGACAGTTGCGACAGCCAGGGTTTGTCGCAGGATTTTTTTGGAGACGTTCATAATTAGACCTAACAATTCAAGATGTTGACTCGACTAATGCTGCTTGCTGCACTTCGAGTCTTAAATATCGATCATACTTTCTAAAGAGTTATGGCAATCCGATACCGAACTGGATGCCGCTACCCAAGCCTGCTGAGGGATTGGGTGTTTGACCGGCCTGTTGTTGGCGAGCGGCCACGAGGTTCAGCAAGGTGTCGGCGCCGGTAATCAAACTAATCGCAGTGACTCGGGTTGGGTCAGCGCCTTTGGTGCTTGAAACGATGATTGTGTCGCCAACCTTTACGTCAGCGATCGCGATCGTAGGCAGGCGCTCGAGCATGTCCTGAATGTTCATGCCGCCGCCGCCCATGCGCATGCCGCCGCCACCTGGGCCACCGCCTGGTGCGCCACCCTGACCGCCTGCCTGTGCGCCCCCAGGTCCGCCGCCGCCCGCCGGTCGCATCATCGTCATGCCGCCCATCTCAGCCGGAGACGGAAACTTGCGCAAGACCGAGTCCTGCTTGATGACAATAGTAAGCGGCTGCTTGGTCTGCATGTCATTGATTTTGACTTCACCGGTTGCCGGATCGATGGCGGTGATAACGCCGGCGACGGTTTTGAATGAACCCGTCACCACCTTCTCAGCTTTAAAGACTGTTCCGGTCGGATCGCGTTCGCCCAGGGCGCGCAACTGATCTCCAACTTTAACTTCTTCAAATTTCGCTGGTTGAGCGTCGGCAAACTTGATCGAGTCAGGCGCGTAACGGCGCAATTCAACTTTGTCGGAGTACGGAATCGTGAGGGCCTGCGGACCCGCTGCCGTGCGACTGCTGATTGTGATTTCCTTAGTCTCGGGTTTCAACGCCGTAATGATGCCCAGCACGCCGCGTCGCTTCCACTCTGCTCGGTCGGCCTCCTGCTTCTTGGCAATGTCAGCCTTCGTCATCACGATCACGGTTCGCGCGGGCACTGTTTTGTGATCGTCGGAAACCTTTCCCATTGCCAAAACGCGATCGCCCTCCGCCACCTCAGCGAAGGTAATCTTGGTCGCGTTGGTCAAACTTGTTTCGCCTGGCGCCACGCGCATGTAGGAAGTCGCATCGCTCAGCATCACGTTTACGAGCGAGCCGGCGTCGGTTTTGATAATGAGCTGTTTCGCGGCTTTATCGATCACCTTCACTTCGCCAAGTGCTCGGTTTGAGCTAATTGAGGTGTCGGTAGTTTGTCCGGCCGCGGCCGGCGTTTGGGCGAACAGACTCGAGCTGCCGAGAAGCGTGCAAACTACGAGCGCAAATGCGAGAAAGGACGCTTTCATTATTCCTCCTAGGGCTTTCTGGACGACTGCGGGAGTATGAAAATTTGGATCAGCTGCCGTGGCACACGCCACCCGTCGATTAATCGCTATCTCCTACGACATAAACGAAACTAAGGTTCTTGTTATTAACAGGAAACATTACGCACGACACCCAAGTCTTCACGCGTAGTGTTCGGAAAAGTTGCACTATTTTTCGGCAAAATCTCGGGTCCGAAACAACAGAGCGTTTGATGCGTCGGATCAGCAATTCGGTCTGATTTTTTTGCGAACGGCGATGGGGAAATTCCGGCGGATTCAGGGCGCCGTCCACACCGGGGCAGTAGCCCGACAGCGATGGAGGGCTACATTGCCGCTCAACGATCGGGAGACAACTTTCTAAGGTTTGAATATCGCGAGATCGCCCACGCAGAGGCGCTCGGCTTCGCCCTCATAACTGTCGGGCTACTGCCCCGTGCCTTGTCACCGATCAGGCCTCCTGTCTCCGTTTCCAGGCCATCCGATAGCGGGCCGTGAGGGCAAGACCGAGGCTGAGGACCCAAACGATGGCCACTACAAAAGGCCAAACGTAAGGGAGCGACGACAGAATGATCCACACCGTGGTGCCAATCAGTAAAGCCACTGCTTCGGAGTTCTTTTCGTGCTTTAGAACGCGCTGCAGCCAACGTCCGGTCGCCGCGTAAATCATCACCCTGCCAAACAGACCCGCTATCAGCAGCAATAATAGAACCAGCACTCCGACTAAGGCGCTAATCGGAGTCGGAAGGTAGCGCAAGGAAAGAATCGCGCCCGGCCCGATCGCGACCACGCCCAGCAGACCGATGAAAGCGACGCGCAAACTGGTGAGCTGCAAACGCGCAATGCCGCGGCTGATCGTGCCCGGCATCGCGGCTGTAACGGCTAGCGAGATGATGAACCAAAAAAGGATCGCCAAAATCCGAAGGCCAATCGAGCGTGGCGACCAGTGCGGTGCGAGCAACTCCTGCGGGTTGCGGACGATGTTTCGCAGTTCCTGTTCGTAACCAGCCAACATCATCGTTTGCGAGCCGGCGCTCCGTAGTGGAACTTCATCCACATGGCGATAAGTACCGCCGATCACCATCACATCGCCGCCGATGCGTGCGCCTTGCAGTTGAATCACTGAACCGCCAATTGCGGCGACGTCGCCTTCAACAATACCCTGCACGATTACATCGCCACCCAAAGCGAAAGCACCGTTTCTCGCCGAACCATTAATCTGCAAGGAATGGCCGACCGAATAAACAATCGTGTCATTTATGCCTTCAACGACGTAGGGGCTCTCTCCGGGAGTGGCGCCTGTCGTTTGACCACTGACTGCTGCGATCATGCAAGCGAACCAAACGACTATGGCAACGCTTCGGCCGAGCTGACGCAGCCAAAGCAGATCGCGTCGCGGCCAAAAAACAAACTCTGTCACAATTGATGCGGTGGACATGTTTCTGCGCCCGGCGTGCTTAATCGAGTAGGCGCGTTCGGTGGTAGCGAGCTATCAGGCGGGACAGAACAAGAAAAGCGAGCGCGACAAACAAGAGAGCAGCCAGGCCGGTCGTTCGCGAATCCACAAATAAACCCCGGCTAATAACTCGCGTTATCACTACCGCGGCGGCCAGCGCATTAAACGCGGCTTCCAGGAAGAACCCAAAAAATCCCAACACTTTCGACGCAACCGACTTAACGCTGAGCACGACGGCCTTACTCGACGCGAAACCCAGCAACGCAAACGCTGCCAATCCTAAAACGAGGCAGTATCGCAGTGCGCGCGCGTGTTCCGACGAATCACGCACGCCGCGCATATCGCTGACAGCATGGACCGCCACGACCTGCGCGAAATTCGGCGGCACAGCCAACTCAAACCGGCCGGCCAACGCCGAATCAAGTTCACACATGAACTGTCGTTGCTCCTGCAAGTCTGCAGCACAGCGCGAGCATTCCTCGAGATGGGACTCTAATGCGACGCGGACCGTCGGGTCGAGATCGCCTTCGATGTACGCCGCGATATTTTCCGACTCGCAAATGTAAGCGCTGATAGTCACGAAGGTTTGAAACTAAACTCCTGTAATTCCGCGGGTTAAAAACTGCTGACGCATCATCTCCCGCGCGCGAAACAGCCGGTTCTTCACAGTCCCGAGCGGCAAATTCGTAACTTCCACAATTTCCTCGTAGGTTAAATCCTGCGAGTGGCGCAGCACGACCAGTTCACGATAGGCAGTCGGCAGTGAACGCACTACGGTTTCAATTTCCACCCGTCGCTCTTCCCGCTCGCTTTGTTGTTCCGGACTGAGACCGTCGCTTTCCAGTGGCAGTTCGTAATTGTCAGTTTCGGTACCACTCGTGAACGAGCGTTCGCGTCCTGAGTTACGACGCAGGTGATCAATGGCGGCGTTATGCGCAATCTTGTAAATCCAGGTGGAGAACTTGAACTCGGGTCGATAGCGGGATAGCGAACCGTATATCTTTATGAAAATCTCCTGGGTGAGATCGAGCGCCGCATCGTAATCGCCGACCATGCGGTAGACATATCCTGAAATCGGTCGCTGATATCGACGAACCAGTTCCTCGAAGCCGCCCTCAAGGCCCTGTGCCGCGGTGGCCACAAGATCTTTATCGGCCGTGGAACTCAGGCTTAAAAAGTTTATCGGGGCGGAAGTGCTCATGATGCTCAGATATTACGTCTCAAAAAGGCCGGATGTTTCAGGCCTGCAGGAGCTTTATTGCCAGGGCAGCGTGGCCAATCCGGCTGGGGCGACAATCGCGTCGAAGCTCAACTCGCGGGTGGCTATCTCCAGTCCTAAATCACGAGCTTCTAACGAGCGCAGGCCGCCTCCGAGTGTTTCACTGACGATCTCGGAGGCGCGGTCTTTGGTCATCAAGTCCCCCACGATCAATACACGCGTCAGCCGTCCGGGCTGGTCAGATTCCCCGCCCCGCCGGTCACGATAGAAAAGCAGCAAACGAAACAGTTCGTCTTCACATTCGTCCGGCTCGCAAGCAATCGTGCGCAAGATCAGCGGTTGCTTGCCGCGAAACACTACAGCCGTAAAGGCGTTTTCCGAAGAGCTCAGTAATAACGAATCGCCGGCGGCGCCGTTCAGAGTCAACCACTGGCCCTCGCCGATGTGGCGCGGAACTATCAGCCCGGCGCGCCAGCCAAGCACAGCCAACGCGCTTTCGTATTCACGAAGTACTGAGGTCTTCGTAGCGACAACCAAATAGCGCTCGCGTCCCTGCGCGTCGGCCTGTAATCGCTCGCGCGAAATCGAGAGCTCGTCGAGCGGAGCGTTAAAGCCACGCTCCATTTTCCAGACCAGCACTTCTTCGAGCTCACTGCGTGAGGCCGGTGGCGAATCCATGGTCAAAATCAAACTACGACTAGACGCCTCAGGCAATGCTACCGACCATTTCTTTTGCTGTAGCAGTCCCGCGCTGGCCGCCAGTTCGCGCAAGGCCGCACTCAACTCGACCGGACTGGCAACGTTTGATTCCTCAAAACTGGGACGTACGAGCGATTCGGGCAGGCCGACCGTCGCCGCGCGTTTGAGTCGAAAGCTGCCGCGCGCGCGCTCGAGTTGCACCATCGTAGCGCTGCCGTTTTCAAAAGCCAGCGCCGTCGCGGGGTATCGCGGATTTACAAGTTTGCTGAAGGGATTAGGCATGAAGCATTCAGGGACCGACTCGCTAACGCGGTTTCGCGCGAACGATCTTTACCAGTCGCTGTAGGGCGTTCCTTCGGACGAGGTGTCGGTCGAGGCGCTGTGCACATTCACGATGCCCTGCTCAGAAGAGTTTGGGTCGTCGCCAGTTTCTATCGTCCAATCGGCCTGGCCAGTCATTGGATCCTTCGGCAGCTCCCGCATGTAGCCTTCGGAAACGAGCGCGTCGAGCGTTTGCGGCAATTTCTGTTTATCGGTCGCGTACTGATCCAGCAGCGTACGCATTTTAGAAAGGTCGTCTCGCAACACCGCTTCACGAGTCGTCATGATCGTCTTCTGGTACTGTGGCAACACAATCGCAGCCAGAATAATAATGATCGTGATCACGATCATTAACTCCAGCAGCGTGAAGCCCCTGGCAAGTCGAGATTTACCAGTCACTGTACTTCTCATCATCTTTTAATGGCTTAAAATCCCGGTCTTTGTTCGGCGGAAACACCACGTCAAATGCGTTTTCGCCGCCCCATGAATCGCTATCAGCAGAGTCGTAACAGGAACGCAGTTCCCAATCGGTTCCGATCTTGTTGCCGCCGGTAAAGGGATTGATTGGAATCGCGCGGAGGTAAACTTTTTTCCTCGTCGAGAGTTCGCCGCCAACTTTCGTCGCGTCAACTCCGACTTCGCCGCGTCCACCGCCGATGCCTGCGCGTGGGATAACATTCACACCGGCGACGAGCGTATCCAGATCCGGAGGATAACGATCGGGATTGTCCACCCCGAATATTGTGCAATCCGAGATTATTACCTTGCTGCGCGGATCAATCGGCGGCGCCGGGCCCTGGGCTCCGACAATCGCCTGAGTGCCCTGACAATTAATGCCGACTGTGTCGCGGTGAAATTCATCTATCGCCGTGCGCATCTGCCGCAGAGCTTCGCGCAATTGCTGTTCGCGCTGACGCTTCACCGACAGCTTCATCAACGGCACGATACCCATTGTCAGAATTGACATGACGGTGATCGTGATGACCAGCTCGATCAGCGTGAAGCCGCGTCGATTGCGGGCGGGCCGAGACAAAGTTACGCGGCGACCGGGAAGTTGAACTGCCGCCACCCCATCGCCGCGTTCTTCTTTTTTCAAACTTCGCTCTCGCAGGTAGATCACCTTCTTACTGCTTTACCGTCGCCCGGATGGGTGTCAGGTCTACGGACAGGTCGAGCGCATCAGTCGCAACCAAATGCGTCGAGGCTTTATCAAGCAACAATCCCGTATCGCCTGCGCCAATCCCTTCGACGTCAATGAACAATAAAGTTCCCAGACCCTTCAACGCGCCGAGATTCGAAATCGAGATCAGGCAAACGCCAGAAGCGTCGTTTGACTGAGTAAAGCTCACCCCGCTTGCGTTGGTCCCATCCGGAGCCACGGCTCGAACCTTGACGACCTTCGAATCGAAGCGCAAGGCAATGATTGCCAGAGCCAGTGCCACGTCGGACTTCAAGTCGAGCGCAAACCGGCGGGTCTCGCCAACTTTCATAGTCTGTTCGCCCGGGGTCAAATTCACCTGCGCGGTGCGCCCGCGCGTGGTGATCGGAGTCAACGCAGCCTCGATCGGTTTAGCAGACAAACTGGTCAACTTAGCGGCCGCATCGCTGGGCAAATTGGTGTTGACTGCCGCAACTTCTGTTGCCCCGGTACTACTCACCAGCGACTTCGGCGCCGGCACGAACGCCGGCAATTCCTCCGGCGGTTTCACATCGGCCGTCGTCTGATTGGTTGCCGATGTTTGGCCGGCGGCGGGCTGATTCGTTCTGCTTGCCGGTAGCGCCGCTGCAGCTGACGGCACGGTTGCATTGCCGTTCGCGGCTGTCGCGCCATCATTGATTGGGACATCGACGACGGTCGGATGAGCCGCCTTCGCTGCTGCTTCACGCCTCTGTCGGTTCAACTCGGCGAGTTGATCTTCGCGATCGGCTTCCCGCAGCATCGCTTCCAGCGAACCGGTGGTCGGCGATTGCAGCGTTCCACTGGGACGCATCTCTTCGTCGCGCGGCGTAACGGCCGGCGCTCGCAACACGCGCGGCGTAACCGCAATTACGATATCTACCGTCCGATTGTCTTTCGTCGGGGTTGAAAACATGCGGCCAAGTATGGGAATTAAACCGAGAACCGGCAGTCCCTTGCGGCCATCTGATTCAACGTTGGTGGAAACGCTCGCCAGCATCATCGTGCGATTGTTCTGTACGCGCGCGGTCCCCGTAATCGTGCGTTCAGTGAACGTCGGCGTTAAGCCACTGGCTCCCAGCACGTCCTTGGATTCGATCGACATTTTCACCTGAACGTCCTGATTGGGAAACACTTGCGGCGTAAACTTCAGGGTCAAACCGGTTGGCTCATAATTAATTACCGGGAAGCCACCGGTCGGGAAGCCATTATTTGTCGTGCCTCCGGTTCCGGTTTGTACGCCAAACGGATAAGCCTGGGCCGTTTGCACAGGAACACGCTGTCCGATCCGGGCGGTCGACTCTTCACCGTTGAACGCGTGAACCTGCGTTGAGGCAATAAGTCGCGTTCGGCTTTTCTCTTGCAAAGCCGAGATCGCCGAGCTGGGGAGAATCAGGGCCGCACCAAATGAACTGGGTAAACCCACGGCCGCTGTTCCCGTTCCGACCACCGCCTGTGTAAGTCCATTGAAGGTGGCCGCTGCTGAACGAAAGCCGCCGAGTTGCGTCAAACTGGCCGAGTCGCCTATCTGATTACCAAACTGCAGTAGATCCGATTTCGATACTTCGTATATGTTGACGTCCATCACTACTTCCGCGCGATCCTTGTCAACACTCTGAATCAGCTCGCCGATCAGACGCACATTTTCCGCCGTGTCGCGAATAGTCAAACTGTTCGTATCTTTGTCGGAAACAACAATCGTTTGCGGACGCCCAACCGATGGTGGAATTGCCTGACCAACCAGCGTTTTCACTTTATCCGGATCGCTGTTGGCGAGAAAAAACGTGCGCAGCACAAGCTGCTGATACTGCGGCCGGCGTGTCTGGTCAGCCACGAGAATTGTGCGGCGGCTCAACTTCTGAAAGAACAAACTTTCCTGCAGGAAGATATAGTCGAGGGCTTGCGAGGTGGTGACATCGCGCAGATTGATATCGATGGTGCGCGGTTGCACGAACGACTGACGGTCGAAAATAACATTAAGGTTTAACTGTTCGGCGAGGCTGCGGATGAACGCTTTTAGATCGCCGCTATAACTAATGACGCGCATTTCCGTGCGCGGTGAATCAAGCGGAGTTTCCTGCGCGCTCGTCAACGTCATCGTTCCCGGATTAGTTGTATTGGGAGTCTCGAGCGGCGCTGCAGTCCCTTCCTTAACACCCTGGAGACGCAGCATTCGCTCCATCTCGGAAACGGCGAGCTCATTAACCGGATCGTAACCGTAGGCCTGACGGAAAGCGTTGTAGGCTCCGACAAAGTCGCGCTGCTCCGCCAGCGTGCGGCCCTGCTGCATGTACGACTGCGAGGCATTGAAACTCGCACGACGGAAGTGCAGTTGATACTCGACACTGGAAGGATCAGCCGCCAGCGCGAGAGTGAATTCCTGGGCAGCTTTTTCCCACTGCTGCTGCTGCTCATAGCGCAGCCCCTCGCGGTAATACTTCTCACCCTTCTTCGCGAATGCCGTCACCGGCAAAATCAGCAAACAAGAGGTAAGCAGCAGGGAAACAAAAAGGCGACTCTGTAACTTTATTCTCATGACTATCTCTCGGTTAGAGGTCCTGGCCGATGTGCCGAAAATCGAGGTCTAATAATGCCGTTGCCGGGGGTTAAGATGCAACTCCCGTCGCTTCATTTGCTTACACGCAATTTAAAAACAACAGTTCCTTAAACAGCGAGGTAATTTGTCGGGGTTGGCGTAGGCTTTTGGCGCCTGCTCTGACTTCGGGGTGCCTTCAGTTCGCGCTGAATTTACCACAGAATCAGAGGCTGGAGTTGATTTCTTCGACGAAAGTTACGCGGTTAATCTCATGCAGAGTCGAGACGCCTGCGAACACCTTTCTCAGGGCAGACTCGCGCAAGCTGGTCAACCCTTCCGTCTCGGCGGCGCGACGCACTTCAGAGCCCGGACGTCGCTCAACAATCATTTCGCGAATATTATCCGAAAGGTCGAGGAGTTCGTGAATAGCTGTGCGACCGCGATAACCGGTGTGGTTGCAGGCATCGCAGCCGACGTTAACGTAAAACGGCGTCTCGCGATGCTCTTCAGGCCGTAGGCCCGACTCGATCAATTCCTGCTCCTTCGCGTGATACTGGCGCTTGCAATAGGGACAGAGCATGCGAATCAAACGTTGCGCGAGCACGCAGTTCAGACATGAAACGAAGTTGTATGGCTCCACACCCATGTTGAGGAAGCGGCCGATCACGTCGATCACGTTATTGGCGTGTACAGTCGTAAACACGAGGTGGCCGGTCAAGGCGGATTGAATCGCAATCTGCGCCGTCTCAGTGTCACGGATTTCTCCGATCATTATCTTGTCAGGATCGTGGCGCAGGATGGAGCGCAAGCCGCGATCAAACGTCAATCCCTTTTTCTCGTTAACAGGGATTTGCGTGATGCCGTGCAGTTGGTACTCAACCGGATCTTCGATGGTTACGATCTTATCTTCTTCGTTTCTGATTTCGTTGAGCGCAGCGTATAGCGTGGTCGTCTTTCCCGAACCGGTTGGTCCGGTTACCAGCACCATGCCGTAAGGCTCCGCGATATAGTGGCGAAACTTGCGCAAGTCGTCTTCGGCGAAACCGACCACGTCGAGATTCAAGTTACGAAACTCTTCATTGATCTGTTCTTTGTCGAGAATACGAATGACCGCATCCTCGCCGTGAATCGTCGGCATGATAGAAACACGAAAATCTACATTGCGACCTTTGTAACGCACGCGAAAGCGACCGTCCTGCGGCACGCGCCGTTCGGCGATGTCGAGCTCCGACATTACCTTGATACGAGAAATCAGCGTTTGATGGAACGCCAGATCGATCGGATCAACTTTCGCGTAGAGAGCGCCGTCAATGCGATATTTCACTTGCACTTCAGTGTCGCGCGTCTCGATGTGAATATCAGACGCCCGCGACTCCATCGCGTTATAAATGATCGAGTCGACGAGCTTAATGATCGGCGACATCTCGGAGTCGGTTGCCAACCGATCGAGATCCAGCACTTCCTCACCACTCTCGGTTTCCCTGACCAGGGAGATGCGAAAGCCTGACGCGGCCTCCTGCAGCACGCGCTGCGTCGCGTCGCCGCGCCGCAGAATTACTTCGATTGCTCCAGCCGTCGCGACGTAGGGAATGATGCGCGCTTTGACCGCGCCGGCTAATTCGTCTAATCGCTCGAGGTCCGTAGGGTCAGCCATCGCCAGATGCAAACCCTTAGCGTCGCGCTTCAGCGGCAGAAACTGGTGGCGCACCATTAAGTCGACGGGAATCTCATTAAACAGCTCGTAGTTAACCGGGGACTCCTGGTCGGTGGGCAACAGGTCGACGAAGCTGAGGCGATAGCGGCGCGCGAGCTCCTTCGCCGTGCGCACTTCCGGCGGATCGTGTGGGTCAGGAGCGTTGCGACCAGACGGGCCATCGAGTGGTCCGGTCGGCAGCGTCGCGGTTGAGGGGTCTTGCGTTATTTCTTTCATGTATTACGTCTTGCGCGCGGGGTATTACCGCATTAATTTTGGGTACTGTCCTAATGCTCCGTTGCCGGCGACGGGGCGGTAGCCCGACCGCCAGGGAGGGCTTTTTCTGCGTCTTCACGCCCTTCCTAACGGTCGGGCTACTGCCCTCACTCCTCGGCAAACCACCTTCAGGCCGCCCCAATTCTACCCATTAATGGCGGCCGGTAACGCCGGTGCCGCCTGAAATCGATTGAATGATAGGAAGGTAAATGGCCAGTAGAATAGTCACCACAATCCCACCCATGACCACCAGAATTGCAGGCTCCAGCGTCGTCGTCAACTGCTCCAGACGCACCTCGGATTCGGCGTCATAAAACACTGCAACCTCGTCCAGCATTTCCCGCAAACTTCCCGAGCGCTCGCCAATTCCGATCATGTCAATTGCGAGCGGCGGCACCCAGTTAGCGGCTTCAATGCTTTCGGTAAAGGTTCGTCCTTCGCGGATCATCGGCAGGATCGCACCGCTGCGCCGGCGAAGTTCGCGGTTGGTGATCGACTCCGCCGCAATCTCCCACGACTCGACGAGCGTGATACCGCCCGCCAACAACGTGGCCAACGATCGCGTAGCCTGGGCGATCGAGAGCTGGATGACTAAACTTCCGGCCAGCGGAATTTTTAATATCGTGGCGTCAACTTTCAACCTTCCCGCTTCAGTGCGCGACCAAAGGAACAAAGCAACTGCGCCACCGATGAAGAGCGGTCCAAACCAGAGCACGTTTGCCGACAACCACTTTGAAAGACCAAGCACAATTTGCGTAATTGTCGGAAGCTCAGTTCCGAACCCGGCAAACAAATCAGCCATTTTCGGTACGACATAAACAGTCAAAAACGTGACCATGCAGCCTGATGCAAACAGCAGGAACAAGGGATACGCGAGCGCGCCACGAATCTTCCTACGCAAGGCGACGTTGCGTCTCATGTAAGTAACATAACGGAGCAACACTTCATCCAGTGCGCCCGAACGTTCGCCCGCCAGAATCGAAGCGGTATAAATTCTCGGGAAGATGCTTCCCTGCGACGCAAATGCCTGCGACAGGGCAGCGCCGCCACGAATCTGATCCTCAACGTCGCCGAGCACTGCACGCAAACGCGCCGACGCCGCCCGTTTACGCAACATCGTGATTGCCTGCAGGATTGGAATGCCGGCGCGCGATAGAGCGGCGAGTTGTTGATTGAATAGCAGGAAGTCGGAAGCTTTAACTTTTGGCTGGCCGCTGCGCCCACCGAGTTGGGTCAGCGCGGTAACGCCGGTGGTCTTCGGTGGGGTGACATTGAAAACACGAAACCCTTCGCGCTCGAGCCGGGCACGCGCTTCGGAAACGCCTTGCGCCTCGATCGTACGGGTTATGACTTCACCCGCGGGTGTTCCCAATCGGCAAATAAACTCAGCCATTGTTTAGCGAATCAATCAGAAAATAGCGCGGAAGTATAGCATCGTTGGTATGTCGGCCGCCGGTGAACCAGGGCGCGCATCTGTTCACGATGAAGTGATCGCAAAGTTCCATCTTCCCCTCGTCTCCAAATTCATAGCCACAATAAGGCGCAAAATCTTGACTTGATAACTTCGACGAAGAATACATTCACCATAATTTGACCATATTAGAGGCGTTACATTGAATGTTATTAATCCATGTTCGAAGTGAGGAGATAACGCCATACAGCTCAACCTAATTTAAACGATTTGCCGCAGGGAGTGATGGTCTGGCGTGTGGGGGCTTTGTTTTCAGCCTGATGAGAAGTGGTTCCCGGGAGCAGGGAGTTCTTATGCGAAGAAAGTTACTTTGGCTGGTTTTTGGTGTCCTTCTTCTGGTCAGCGTTTTCCAGACAAGGGTTTTTAATGCTTGCACCCAAGGGGGTGATGAGACCCAGTCATCGGACATCGACACTTCCCATTTTCCGCTTGCGGACCTTGTAAGCGCGGAACCTTCTGACCCTGTGGCTCGGGCAAGGCGAATGGCAAAGGCCAAAAAGCACAATTCTAAATACGCTCCAAAAATCACAGAGGCCATGGATGGAGTGTATTTGGTTAACAACACGCTTACTGGTCTGCCTGCCTTGCCGGTTCGTAAGAGCTCTGCCGTCGTAATCGCTGAAGTCACCAGCGCCGCCGCATATCTCTCCGAAGACCAGAGCTCCATCTATTCCGAATTTGGATTACGAATAAAGAGGCTATTCAAAAATTGCACGGCAAACGATCTCACCGCGAACACTTCCATCGAGGCTGAACGAATCGGCGGGCGGGTTCGTTTGCCCTCGGGAGAAATGATCGTTTCGTCAGTGGATAATCAAGATATGCCGCGCTTGGGTCGGACGTATTTGCTTTTCCTTACCGGCGGCGAAGCTGATCAGGATTTTTCAATACTGATGGGCTATGAATTGCGAGATGGTAAGGTTTTTCCGTTGGACAAAACGGGACCGTCGAATCCGATCAGCGCCTTCAAGGGACGAGATGAAGCCGCTTTAATCACTGAACTATTAACAGCGCTTGGACACCCTTGATCAATAGACGGTAAGAATAAGTAAGGCGGAGATGAAACGTTCTTTGTCTGGGAATTGTAGCAGTCAGCATTATGCTACTGCTGAGGGTCTCCATATCTGTATCATCGACACAAAAAGCTGCAAAATCTTGATGCGACAGCCTTCCCGGAGAATATTTCAACACATAGGGGCCTTACAAGAATGCTTAATTAACCTGCGTAGGTGGGTTTGACGGTTTTGCAATAGAACAATGAAGACGCAAACAGCGATATCTCTGGCTCTAGGAATTATTGTCATTTCAACTGCGTTTGCCGGGGCTTCTTTGCGCGATCGTCCTCAGAAGGCCGACGGTGCAAAACATAATGTCCATAAAACTCACCCGGTTGGAGATTACAACCTAGTGCGAAGTCAAAAAAACAGCTCGTTCGGAAACGAGAAGCCAAAGGCAAAAGATATAACAGCAAATACGCGCCGCGCATTACTGAGTCCACTGACCAGATTTTTTATATCTCTGATTGGGATAGCCGATTACCTGCCCTTCCGATCATGATGAGTTCTACCATAATTGTCGGGAAAGTGACTGATGCTCACGCATATCTATCGAATGACCAGTCGGATATTTACTCTGAATTCACACTCTGCATCGATCAAGTGTTGAAGAATGGCGGTGACAGCGCCGTCAGACCCGGAGACTCAATAAGCGTCGAACGTAAGGGAGGCCGTCTGCGATTTCCGTCGGGGAAGGTTGTTGCCTCTATTACTAATCATCAACAGCTGCCGCGCGTCGGCAGACGCTATGTTCTCTTTCTGACGCACGCTTTTCCAATGGGTGGTGAAATTCCAGACTTTTACATTCTGACTGGCTATGAGTTGACTAACAGCCATGTCTATCCACTGGATACCGTTGCTCCGACACATCCGTTCAATATTTACAAAGGCGTAGATGAAAGTGTGTTCTTAAGCGAACTACGTGATGCTATTGCCTCCACGACTTCACTGGTGCGGTAAGCACGGGGACGAGAGTGAATACAGCTTTCAAGTCATTTCCATTCTTGTCCTGACCATCGTGTATCTCTTGGTAGGAAGTCCCTCAAGAAGAGACCGAGGCGGTATAGATTTCTTGACAAGTCAGTCCTGCTAATCTAAAAGGTGCTATAGCATAGACCCCTAAAACAACGATCCTCGGTTGAGGGGAGGCCATTCTCATGAAAACTCGTTGCCTGTCCCTGGTCACGGCGTTGCTCGCAGCTTTTGCATGTCCTTTTCAGTCTGGTTTCGCGCAACAAGCGGCCCCCCGTGTTATTCATCGTCTTCCCGTTGAAGCATACGAACCACTCGCAATTACAGAAGTCAAAGCCGGCGGGCAGTCCGTGACACCGGATCAAGTCTTCACGGCTAATGATGATTGGCTCAAAACTCTCACAGTATCGGTGAAGAACAACTCCGACAAAGTGATTGTTTACGCGGCGATTAATCTGCAGTTTCCGCGGCATGGATCGTCAAACGATCGGACTGCGATCTTTGAGATGTTCTGTGGGAGCTGGATATTACAAACCCGCCGGCCAACTTCGAAAGACATCTCGGTTGGCATACCTCCAGGAAAAACCGTTGAGATCCATCTGTCTCCTCAGCAGTTCGCAGACCTTAGCGAGTTGCTCCGCACAACGGGGTATCACTCACCCATTGACAAGGTAGCATTCAGCATCGGACCTGTTATCTTCGCGGATGACATGATGTGGTATGGCGGCGCCAAATTGCGACGGGACTCAAGCGATCCCACTTTGTGGATCAACGCGAGTCCCAAAGCCCAGTAGCTTCCCGTTCAGCGCTTCCCGCAGAAAGGCTACCTATGAACTCCAATTCCTCGCGCTCTTGATGGCGGCGATTTTTGTTCCCCTCTATGGCTCGCTGTCTCTTCTGACTATCGACCGCAAAGTTGAGGAGCATCTTATAGATCGTAGTGTTGCCAGGCTTCCAATTGAGCGAAATGAGCCGCTGAGTATTCGGGCGGTGAGCGTTCGGGGAACGCGAGTCTCACACCGTTCGAAGTTCAAAACAGACGACAACTGGTTAGATGGTTTCGCGGTTACAATCAAAAACCGCACTAAAAAGCCGATCACCTTTGCGGCTATTAATCTCCAGTTTCCGAGACCTTTTGGCTCAGCAGGTCGAATCGTAGTCCACACCATTGAATATGGAGATCCAGGATTACTCACGAATAGAGCCCGGACTCAGGGCTCGACCCCGCGCATTGCACCGGGCCAGACTGTGGATTTAGCATTGCCTCCGCACGAGGCTAGTGCGGTGGGATTACTCTTGATCTCTAACGGATATCACAGCCCAGAAAAACTCTTATTATCGATCGGCCACGTGATTTTTGACGATGACTCAGGTTGGTATGCTGGAAGTTCAATTCAGAGGAACCCGGCCGATTCAACATCGTGGATTAGCGTCGAGGAATCTGCTAAAAGTGCGCCGAGCGGACGCGGTCCGGTTAGAGACTCAATACGAAATGCGCCTTTGGACATCCATTCAGCCCCAGAACTGATTTCTTTTGCGTCATATGCGCAACCGCCTGCTCTCCCTTCACTGTTCTCGCCGGCGTCCTTTGTAACCGTCCCGCAATCTGGGTGCAAAGCTTTCTCATCTCACGCTTATCCGGGTTGTGGCACCTACGGTTGGTGCGGCGCTGAGTGCCGAAGGCCCACCGATTACTTGTCTACGTCTTCGGGAAATTACTACCTGGCCCAAGCCAGCTCTCTGTGTAAGAGAGCCGCCTGCATCAACGAGGTCGATCCCGTATCCTGCGGCACTTATGGCAACTCTTACATTATGAATATGTGCTCGAGTGGAGGAGGTGGGGGTGGCGGAGGTGGGATTGAGAGTTCGTGCTTCTCAAATGACGAATGCGATTTTGGTTTTGTTTGCAACCAATTTGGACACTGCACGGGCGACTTCATGCCGGAGGAAAACGACTACTAAGGCGGCTTATCTCGACAACGGTCACGTCCCCGGACAAGCGATGTTACCTTGATGGGCGCTAGTCATCCAGGGCATCGCCCCTCTTCAGATCGATTAGAACGCTCACAAATCAAAATCCACTTTGCGCTTTACCGCTTTCTTTCCCTGACCTACAATGGGGTCGCCAGCGACTACAGATTGAAATAGAGGCAGCGCACGGTCGTTTCCCCACGTTTGCGATCCCTGCATTAGAGTAAGAAAACTGCAACTCGCCAGACATCACAGTTTCGCTATCCCGCATCTGTGTTTGCAGTCCTCTCTTTCAAAGTAGCCGGTTCGAGTCAGTAACGCTTGCGCGAGGAAACGCGAGGGTCACATGCATCTACCGCCAGTACGAGCTTTTGGAACAACTGCTCTCGCATGCTTCCTAATTCTATTCGTAGTTTCAACTGCAGCCATCCGCGCCCAGCAACAGGATTCCAAAAAATCGGATGCGAAGCCTGCCGAAGCGAAAGCTGAACCAACCGCGACGCCAACTTCCGCGCTTCCCGAACCGACACCGGGGCCCCCTCAGAAACAGGACGACATCAGCAGCACTAACCCAGTAATCACTAATACCGACCTGATAACTTTTACCGTGACTGTCACGGATACCTATGGCCGGTTCGTATCCGGGCTAGGTAAATCCGCGTTCACGGTGCTCGATGAAAAGAAACCGCAGGAGATAACTTTTTTCAGTGACGACGACGCGCCGGTTTCGGTGGGCGTCATCTTTGACGTTTCCGGGTCAATGGGTGGAGACAAAATCTCGCGCGCGCGCGATGCGCTGTCAAAGTTCATCCAGACCAGCCACAACATGGACGAGTATTTTCTGATCGCGTTTAACTCCAGAGCGCAACTCCTGCTCGACAAGACGCGTGATGGAAACGCTGTGCTCGACAAGCTCACCTTCGTTCAGACCAGAAACAACACCGCGCTCTACGATGCCTGTTATCTCGGAGTCGAGAAAGTTCAACGTGGGGCGCATCCCAAACGAGCGCTGCTCCTGATCAGCGACGGGCAGGACAATAACTCGCGCTATACATTCAGCGAGCTGCGTCGCCTTTTAAAAGAGTCGGACGTTACGCTTTATGGCATCGGTATCCTAAGCGGCAGCGATGCCGGTACAGGACTCGGTATGGAAGGTCAGGGAATCCTCGACGAACTCGCGAGCGTCTCTGGCGGGAAAGCGTTCTTCCCCAGAAGCAATGCCGAGATGGACGACATCTTCGAGCAGATTGCGCTCGAGCTGCGGCACCAGTATTCAATCGGTTATAAGCCAGTCAACTTCACCAACGACGGGCGCTGGCACAAGATCAAAGTAAAGGTTACGCCCCCCAGGGGATTGCCCCGATTGTTCGTCCGTTCGAAAGAAGGCTACTACGCGGTAACGAATTCACGGTAACAAAGTTGACCTGACAGACGCGCATAATCAGTTTCTTAACTCCCGGCGGTTTTCGGCAACGCATCAACTCTCCTGAACATCTTTCATACCGGTACAATGAAGCGTCTAGTCGCTTTGTTGTTGTTTGGAGTGCGGCGGCTTGACGCCGCTTTCGGATTTTTTTACTGGGATTCGGCGGTTTCGCAAAGCGGCGTCAAGCCGCCGCACTCCAAAAAGTTTTCGCTGCCGCTGATTTGCTTAAGACTGTTTCGCGCAGGGCCGACGACGGAGTAAACTCAGGCGAACGCGGATCAAATTTGGGTTCGTAAGAAACTGGACAATCGGATGAGTCCCAAGAACGACCGGATGAATACCTTGAAGAGACGCAATCTTGCTTTACCGCTCGCTGTGCTTTTCATCGCTGTGACGATCGCTTATTCCTTCGCCGCGAGTGCGCAGGATTCGCGGCCGCGTCGCAGTAGCGCGATGGCGCCGCGGGCAACTCCAACTCCCACACCGCCTCGTCCGAGCCAAAGTGTCAGCCGCCCAGCCGCAAATGCAACGCCGACGCCCCGACCGGCACAGACCCCAACTTCGACTCAAGGTCCGGTCGACCGGATTGCGCCACAGCTCGGCGAACCGCCACCGGCGCCCATTCTGAAACCGAAGCCAACGCCGACTCCGCCCGAAGAGTTTGGCGAAGATGAGATCGTAAAAGTAAACACGGAACTGGTAACGCTTAACGTTCGCGTCATTGACCGTAACAACCGGCCAATCGACAACATTCGTCAGAGCGACCTACACGTTTTTGAAGACGGCGTGCCGCAACCGATCGAAACCTTCACGCGCGAAGAAATTCCCATCAGCTACGGTTTGGCGATTGATACTTCCGGTTCGCTGCGTTCTCAGTTGCAGGCCGTGATTGACGCCGGCAAGACCATCATCAACAGCAACAAGTCCGGTGACGAAACGTTTCTGGTGCGCTTTATCAGCAGCGACAAAATCGAAACTGTTCAGGATTTCACGCCGAACAAAGACCTGTTAATGGACGGACTCGACAGCCTCTACGTCGAAGGCGGGCAGACTGCGATCATTGATGCCGTTTACTTAACGGCTGAGCACGTGGCGGAATATAAAAAAGGTAACGACAGCGACCGGCGACGGCGCGCGCTAATCGTAATCACTGACGGCGAAGATCGCTCCAGCTTCTATCCGCAGGAAAAACTCTTTGCGCGCCTTCGTGAGGAAGATGTGCAAATCTACGTGATCGGTTTTGTCCGTGAGCTCGACAACGACGCCGGCTTGATTCGCAAGAGTCCCCGCGATAAAGCCGTGAACCTGATTAATAAACTGGCTACTGAAACTGGCGGGCGCGCGTTTTTCCCGGAGTCGTTGTCAGAATTGCCGGGTATCGCCAACGAGATTGTGCGCGACCTGCGCACGCAATACGTCTTGACTTACAACCCCTCGAATAAAATGCGTGACGGATCATTCCGCGCCATCAAGGTTGCAGTAGACGAGGGCGGCGGCCAAAAGCGAATCGCGTTGACTCGTAACGGACGTATCGCACCGCGTGGCGAAGGCCCTCCAAGGCCCGCTCCGCCGCGTACCGGCAGACCGGCTACACGCTCCAACACGCCTTAACGCGACAACGAAATAGTGGCGAAGCAATACGGTTTGTTGCGAGATGGCGAGTTTGATTTGCTGGACGGTCTGCCCCTTCTCCCTTTGGGAGAAGGCCTGGTGGCGGGATGAGGTCAGGACCACCACGCGGTAGCGGGTGGGTCTCTTGATTGCCGATTGTCAATTGCCGATTTCAGATTCATGTTTTGCCCAAGGTCAATCCGCAATCGGCAATCGCAAATCGACAATCGGATGACCCACCCGCTACCGCGTGGTGGTACCGACCTCATTGCCGTGGCAGAATTTTGTTGGTCCAGCGGACTCCTGGCCCTTCGACCCAGATGGACAAAGAACTATGTCATTGCCCCCAAAGGGAGAGGGCAAAGTTTAACTACTCGCTCGTGTACTCAGTTCCTTAACGGCCGTGGCGATCTTCTCAATCTGATCGTCGCGGCCGCGGCTTTTGCGCATCAACTCTTCCAACATCAGTTCGCTTTTCAGGTTTACCTGAAAATCCTGCTCCGCTGCGAGCCGGTCTTTTTCGGCCGCGCGATTCTGAGACATCATGATGATCGGCGCCTGTAACGCGGCAGTCATCGACAGCATAAGGTTCAGCAGGATGTAAGGATAAGGATCGTATTGTGCGCCCTGTTCGCCGTGTCCGTAGTGAATCAGGATGAAACTGTTCAAAGCCATCCATGCCGCTAGAAAGGCGACATAAATAATGATGAAGGTCCATGAACCGCCAAATGACGCGACCCGGTCAGCAATGCGCTGGCCGATCGTTGCGCGTTGCTCCATCTGGACGTTGATGTTCCGCGAGGCACGCTGTGAAACCAGCATGTTGGTTTGACGCATACGCGCCCCGATTTCACAGATCACGTCGATCGCCACGTCCGGATGCTGCATTAGAAACGACTGAAAATCGTCGCTGCTGAGACGGTGCAACGTTGTTTCGACAATAGCCGTAGCGTTCGTTGAACGCGGTCCGCGATCGAGGACCGCGAGCTCTCCAAAAAACTCGCCTGGGTTCAACTCGGTCAGCGTCACCGGCTTAACGTCTTCGTCCAATACCCAGATTCGCACTGAACCTGAATCCACTACATAAAGCGCGTCGCCTTTGTCCTGCTCGTTGAAGATGGTTTCATTGGCTTCGAATTGCACCTGATCCACTTCCGCCGCGAGCTGTTCGAGCTCTTCCGGAGTCAATCGCTTGAACAGCGGGATACGCGATAGGCTCTCAGCTTCGTCACTGGGGATTTTGTTGGTCGACATGCGGGGGACTCTCCTTTTGTATTGATCTAACGGTCGCCTAGCGCGTCAAACGGCGCAATTCTTCATCACTAATCCCGAAGGGGTCTGTCGGTGGTTCCTGGCTGCTCGCCTGTTCAACCTCTTGAACGAGTTCCAGCAACTGCGCGCCCAGCACTTCGTCGTTCGAACAAATCTCGAGGCAGTTTGGTGAATCAAACGGCGTCAGAAAAAGGTAGCGCGGGATTTTGGTTTCGTTCAGCGGGGCCGCGGGCCCGAGAATTAACAAATTATTGTTCCACTTCGCGTAGCGATGCGCGGATCCGAGTTGCCGTTCCCAATGCAAATCGCCTGCGCGCGTGAGCGAAATCAAATTTCCCAGCAGCTTCGTGAGCCGGTCGTTAGTTCCTTGATCACGTGACATTGGACTTCTCCCTGAAATGAGAAACTATTTTTTGGCAGTCCCGGTTTTTCGTTTCGATCGATGCCGCACTTCGGCTTCCTCGATTGAATGACTCTGCGTCAACTTCACATCTTTCTTCGCCAGCTGCGAAAGGTTTTGGTAGTAAGTGTGCAGGGTCCTGATGTCGTCTTCCGTTAGATCTTCCACGTCAATCAACCGATTGCTCGCGCCCTCGAGGGCAGCGACGATCTCGTTTAACTTCAAATGAATCGCCAACGCGTCCTTGTTCTGCGCCCGTTGTATCAGAAACACCATCAGGAAGGTAACGATGGTGGTCCCCGTATTTATCACTAATTGCCACGTATCAGAAAACTTGAATAACGGGCCGGTGATCGCCCAGATGACAATGACGGACAGGGCCAGGGTGAACGCAGTCGAACTGCCGGTGGCCTGGGTTACCCGCCCGGAAAATTGTTCCATCAACTGACTAAACCTATTCGGCTTCTTGCTCGCCATAAGCTCCTCCAAACTGCGCAATAATTTAGCTAGCGGCAACGTTGAGTGGCAGGAGGTTTTTTGTCGCGCAGGAAACCTTCGACCTCGCGCGTAGACTCAGGTCGTGGCCGCTCTCCGTCGGGTCCATATGTCATAAAACAGAGAGTGTTTATGCAGGAAAGTTTCTTCCTGCTGCTAGCAAAAACTGGTCTTACGTTCCGGGTAATGTGCGCAAGGTCCGGCTAAGGTGCGATCGATCAGCGAGAGTTCGCAGTAACGGGCCCTCCGCTGCAAACTCTACACTGCTAACGGAACCGACCGGACAGCCGAGGCGATAACGGAACCGGCCTACATCGACCCCCAGCAGGCCGCAAAGAACGATGCGTATTGTCGCCTTGTGGGCAACGACCAGCACGTTACCTTCGCTGCACTCTGCCGTAATCTCGTCCACGACCTGCAGGGCCCGGCGCGCCACCGCAATCGCGAGCTCGCCACCGGTGGGCGCGTGCCACGCTGGATCGGCCAGCCAGCGCACATAATCGTCATGATGATCGCGATCGATCTCCGATCTGCTTTTCCCTTCCCAATCACCATATGCAATTTCGTTCAGGCCGGACCGCGCGTGCGCAGTCATGCCGGTCTCATCGCAGAGCGGCTTCGCGGTGGCGATAGTTCTTTTCAGCTCGCTGGTGTAGATCGCGCGCCATGCAAGCGACCGGTACGCGTCGGCGAAGGCCTGCGCCATTTGCGAGCCCTCGCCGGTCAGATCAGGATCAAGACCGGAGCCACAGAATACGTCTTGCCGACTCTGCGCGGTCTGTCCATGACGAAGGAAGTAGAGCGTTAGGGTCATGGGTAAAAGAAATTTGCGGACAGCAATGAGGTCAGCACCACCACGCGGTAGCGGGTGGGTTTCTTGTTTGCCAATTTGCGATTGCCGATTGTCGATTGTCCATTGGGCGATAGAATTAATCGGCTCGCAAATCGACAATGCGAAAGGTGTTTTTACGGGCTGCTAACTCGCAAGTATTACTTGCTGAAGACCCGACCTGTTTACTTCGCGCGGACCGAACCGCTGATTTTCTTTTTCGTAGTCTCACCTGTTTGTAAAACCGGTAAGCCTTCATCGACCTCGCCGTGAGGTTGAGGAATCACGTGCGTCGAAACTACCTGTCCAACTTTTCGTCCGGCTGCCGCGCCGGCATCGACGGCCGCGCGCACCGCCGCGACGTCACCTCGCACAATCGCAGTCACGAGCCCGGCATCGATTTTTTCCCAGCCGACGAGGCGCACGTTCGCGGCTTTTACCATCGCGTCAGCCGCTTCGATCATTGCGACTAACCCCATGCATTCCACCATGCCGAGTGCTTCCGCCATTTCTCGTCGCTCCTTATGCTGTCCGATGCGCAAACTTAAGCCCTGTCGGGCCATTTGTCCAGACGGTTCGTGGCTCGGTAGTGACCTAATTTCAGTTTCTCTGTGAGACCTCCGTGTCCTTTGTGCCTCTGTGGTGAGTCTTGCTTACTTTATTCACCACCGAGACAGAGAGAGCACAAAGAATTCAAATTAGGGCACCACCCGTGGCTCAACTATTTTGGAGTGCGGTCAACTCTTTGGCGTTCGGTGACCTGTCACCGCTTTTGGAGGTCGCGACCTGTCGCGACCAGTCACCAACCCTGAGTGGCACCCTCAGCCCTCCCCGACTGTCGGGCTACTGCACCGGCGCTCAATTTCGCAGCGAATGGATTGGCGCGGGAATGCGTCCGCCGCGCCGGATGAAACCCGCCGATGAAAACGCATTGACGGCCATGATTGGCGCGCTGCCCAGCAGTCCGCCAAATTCAACCATCTCGCCGACGACGCGACCCGGAACCGGGATTATTCGCACCGCCGTAGTTTTGTTGTTCATGACTCCAATGGCCATTTCGTCGGCAATGATGGCGGAGATTGTCTCTGCTGAGGTCGAGCCCGGAACCGCGACCATGTCGATGCCGACCGAACACACGCTGGTCCAGGCTTCGAGCTTGTCGAGTGAGAGGGCGCCGACCTGCGCGGCTTCGATCATGCCCGCGTCTTCCGAAACGGGAATGAAAGCGCCGCTCATGCCGCCGACTGAAGCACTGGCCATCGCGCCGCCTTTCTTCACGGCGTCGGTAAGTAGCGCGAGCGCGGCGGTGGTGCCGTGGGTGCCGGCGCGTTCAAAACCCATCGCCTCGATAATGTTGGCAACTGAATCGCCCGGCACCGGAGTCGGCGCCAGGGAGAGGTCGATGATGCCGAAGGGAATACCCAACCGTCGCGCCGCTTCCCTGCCCACTAGTTCACCTGCGCGCGAAAGCTTGAACGACAGTTTCTTGATCAGCTCGGCGAGCTCCTGCAGGGGCGCATCGGGCGCAGCGTTTCTCACTGCGTAATGCACGACGCCAGGACCGGACACGCCTACATTAATAACTGCGTCGGGCTCGCCCACTCCGTGATAGGCGCCGGCCATGAACGGATTGTCTTCGACTGAATTGGCGAAGCAAACAAATTTCGCGCACGCGATGCCGCCCTCACTGCTGGTGCGTTCGGCCGCTTCTTTGATGATGATGCCAACCTGGCGAACCGCGTCCATGTTGATGCCCGCACGCGTGGTGGCCACATTCACTGAAGAGCAAAGCCGTTTTGTTACAGATAATGCTTCGGGAATCGAGTCGAGAAACTCACGCTCGGAATCGGTCGCGCCTTTATGAACCAGCGCCGAATAACCGCCGATAAAATCTACGCCTACTGCCCGGGCCGCTTCGTCGATGGCCCGCGCTAACTCAACCGGATCGCCAGTTGAGCTTTCGGTAATCATCGAAACCGGGGTGATTGCGATTCGTTTGTTAGCGATGCGAATACCGAATTCGTCGCCGATTGCGTCAACGGTTGGCACTAAACGATCTGCGAAGCGGTGAATTTTTTCGACGACGCGTTCCGCGGTGCGCGAGAGGGATTCGCTGGCGCAGTCACGCAGACTTAGGCCGAGCGTCACCGTGCGGACGTCGAGGTGTTCCATCTCCGTCATGGCGACGGTTTGGAGAATTTCAGCCTGCGAATATTCCATAAAAACGAAAGGAAGTTTTAAGTTCAAGTTCAAACCCGGCTTTGGGTTCCGGGGCCGGACTGGAAACTTGAAACTGAAACTACGTAATTAACTTGTTCAGCAACACAATTAATAGAAACAGGCCAAAGACGACGGCGGCGACCAGCACAAACCTCAAACTCGGATCGTAGGCAGCTTCGTCGATAACCACGCCCGACATTTTGCGCACCTTGTTTACGCGTTGCACGACATCGCCTTCAACCACGCGCGCTGCCGAAGCAGCCCGCTGAATTTGCGCGCCCACTTTTCCGCGCGAGCGTGCTCCCGGTCTGTCCGCCGTTTGCTTATTGGAACGATCAATCGCGACCGTGTCGGACGATGCGTGCGGTTCGCGCGACGGTCGTTCAATCGCTATCGTGTCTGAAATTGACGAAGCCGGCCCCGCAGAATCGGATCGCGGAATCGCGACGGTGTCCGAGAAATCGGCCGCTGCAGCCACGTCTGATTCGTCTAATGGAGAAGTGTCTTTTTGCAGATCCGCATGAGGAGGCGCCACGTCAACCGGTTGGGAATCTGCGCTCCGCGGCGGCAGCTCCTGGCCACACTGTGGACAAAAATGCGCGACTTCACGGATTGATGCGCCACAGTGCGGACAGCGTCGGGCGATTTGTGGTTCAAGCATGGGGAGAATTTCGGAATTCGGATTTCGGATTGCGGATTCTGTGCATTCTCAGATTGTGGCGATTCATTTTCAAGTTCGAAGGCTGTTCTTAAGTCGAAATCCGAATTCCGAATTCCGAAATTTCAAACCCGGTGCATAGCGTTGAAGAGGTCTTCGCGCTGCGCGTAGATGCGGACGCCGAGTTTTTCACCGCCGCTGCGCATACGCTCTTTCAACTCAGCAGCGCTCGCGCGCGCGCGCGAGGTGTTGGCAATGATGACCATGGCAAACTTTCCTTGCACCACCGTTTGATTGATGTCGACGATACTGCAATCCGTCTCTGCCAGAATTTGCGAAACGCCGGCGACGATACCCGGGTGATCTACACCAAACACCGAGATCACCATTCGCTCCGCCGATCCTTCCGCCGGCTGCATGTTCGCGCCAACTCCAGCAAACCCTTGTGAGATATACGAGGAGCCGCCGTTTGCGAGCGAAGGCTCGACCGCGCGGTAAACATCAGTGACCAGCTGTTCGACAGTCTGTTCGTCAGCGCTCGCTCCGAGGCGGCCATAGACCGCCTTCGTCAACCGGTAGATTAAATCTTCATTCATACAACACTGGTTAAAGGAGAAAGGTTAAAGGCGAAGAGTAGACGCGGAATTCGTTATCTTCACTATTTTCCCCTTTCCCTTTTTCCGTTTCCCGTTTGCTTTTTAGTTATCTGCGTCCGTTTTCGCGCGCCAATTTAACGGCCGCTTCACGCATTTCGTCGGAAACCGAATCGGTAATGTCCACTCGATCGACTATGCCCACCACCGCCGCCTCAATCGCCATCTCCTGATTGCCCATCGCCGTGCGGGCCGCTTTACCGTAGGCGCAGATCACCATCTCGCCGCTTCCAGCGCCAAGACGGTCCGCAACTATCACGATGTTTTGGGTCGGATCCTTTTCCAGGTCGTAAGGATGGACTACCAGAAAGCGAACGCCTTCGAGGTCAGGTGTTTTCTTGGTGGACCAGACGGTGCCGACAACTTTTCCTAGGAACATTTGTTAGTTTCAAGTTTCAAGTTTCAAGTCCATGCAGCCAACGTCTTAAACTTGGAACTTGAAACTTGAAACTGCTTTAGCCTTTAGCGAAAACTTCAGCCGGCTCACCCATGTCCCGCGCCGCCGGGGTAATAATTGTTTTTGCGTTGACGTAAATCTTCTCACCTTTTTGCAGGGCGCGACGCACGTCATCTTCGCTTACGAAATCTACCGTCTTCGCTCCGTTTGCCGACGCGCGACTTCCACCATTCGTAGGTGCCGGGGACTGCGATGACGGCGATGACGTTCGCGCGCCGTTCCCACCATTGGTTGGCCCGGCATACATGCTGCCGGCTTCGCCGTCTTCCTGATTACTCACCGGTTTGGCCGGCGAAGTTAATGCCTGATTTTGTTCGGGCTCGCGTCCCGCCAGAAACTTGTCGACGATCGCCGCGATGTCTTCACGATTTATCCGGGCGCCGCCTCCTGTTGCCGGTTGGGTTTGTTTTGCCGCCACCGCAGGCGTCGCTTGCGCGTAGACAGGCGCGGGCGGCGGAGCCGCGGTCGTAGTCGCAGCGGCAGCAGGACGTTTGCTCTTCACCGGACGCACTTCAAAGGCAACCCGCTTGATGTCGAGTAAGTGCAAAGGAGAAACGTTATCCGACGTGACGTTGCCGCCCCAGGAACCGCATCCGAGCGTCATGGATGGCGGTAACGCTGTTGAAAATCCAATCGCGCCGTGTGTGGTTGGCGTGTTCACTGTAATTCGCGAGGCCGGCATTTCACTACCAAACCGCACCGCCGCTTCACGCGAGCGTGTGTGAACCCCGGCTGTGTGGCCCATGCCGCCATAGCGCAGTATCTCGTAACTTCTCTCGGCGCCACGCGAAAGACCGTCTACCACATAGAACGCCAGAATCGGCGACAGCTTTTCCATGGAGAGCGGAAACTCACGCCCGACACCAGCGACGTCCGCCAGCAAACAACGCGTGCCCGCCGGCACATTCAAACCCGCCAGCTTTGCAATTACTTCTACGGATTTACCGACAATTCCCGGATTCAGCGAGCGCTGCGGCGTGGCCACTACTTTTCCAAGTTGTTCCGCTTCAGCCGCCGAAAGAAAATGCGCACCCTGCGCCTTGAACTGCTCACGCACCGCTTTCTCAATCGGAGCATCGCAGACGACGGCCTGCTCGGAAGCGCAAATCGTTCCGTTATCAAAAGTCTTGCCCGTCAAAATGTCCTGAACTGCTTTTGGCACATCGGCAGTTCGTTCGATAAACACCGGAACATTCCCTGGACCGACGCCGAATGCCGGCTTGCCTGATGAATAGGCCGCGCGCACCAGTCCGATGCCGCCGGTCGCGAGGATGACAGCCGTCTGTTTGTGTTTCATCAAGGCTTCCGTGCCCTCGATGGTCGCGGTCGTCATACAGGCGACGGCGTCTGCCGGCAGGCCCTCTTTGACGGCGGCGTCGTGCATTACTCTCACTGTCTCGTTAATACAACGCGCAGCCGAAGGATGCGGCGAGAGCACGATTGCGTTTCGAGATTTGATCGCGATCAGTACCTTGAAGATTGCAGTTGAGGTGGGGTTAGTTGAGGGAATAATACCGGCGACGACACCACGCGGGCTGGCAATCTCTACCACGTCCTTCGATTCTGAAACTACACCAACTGTGCGCAGTCCGCGGAAGTAGTTCCAAACATCTTCGGCGGCGAAACGATTCTTCTCGCGCTTGTCGTCGGCAACACCAAAGCCGGTCTCTTCCACCGCCATCGCGCCGAGACGCGCGGCTTCGCGAAGTGCGGCGCGCGACATCGCCTCGCAGATCCGGTCAATCTTCGCCTGGTCAAATTTGACGACCTCACTCTGGGCCTTAAAAGCGGCTTCGACCAGATCGCGTGCCTGTTGTACTGATATCAGGTCTTTGTCTGCCGACATAATGATCCACCACGGTGATCAGTAGCCCGTGATCAGTGGTCAGTTTCGATCTGAACCGGCCACTGGTCACTGACCACCGGTCACTAATTATCTGGCTTTTTCCTTACTGCCTTCGCGCGCGCCCTGAAGCGATCGTCCTTGATCACCTTCGCCCAATTGCCCACGCGATCCACCCTGCAGTGACCGCTCATCGGGACTTAAACCGGTGCGACCATCGACTGGCAAAACGCGTTCGACTTCCACATGTGGTCGGGGAATGACATGCACACTGATCAGCTCGCCAACTCTGCGCGCGGCGGCTGCTCCGGCATCCGTAGCTGCTTTAACCGCGCCCACGTCTCCACGCACAAAAATCGTGACGTAACCCGCGCCGATGTATTCCTTGCCCAGCAGTTGGACATTCGCGGCCTTCACCATTGCGTCGGCAGCTTCCACGGCTCCCACGAAGCCTTTGGTCTCCACCATTCCGAGTGCTTCTAAAGCCATCTCTGTAACCTCACTTTTATTGTTGTAGAAATTAAAGTTGACGACCGATTGCAGCCGCAAACCTATCACCGCAAGCGCGAAGAATCAAGAGAAGCACCCCTCACGTTCACACCTTGATCACGCATGAGATCAAAAGTTTGACACGGTTTACTACGCAAGATATATTCGGCCAACATTTTAGGGGCGATTTTTTGAAGCGGGCGACCGCCTCTCGGTTCCAGCAACTAAGTTGCAGTCTACTTTCAACTGGTATCCAACGAGGCTCACATCCACCGAAGCATTAGGCAAAGGCTGAAGCGAATTGGTGATGGCAGCTACTATCGGTGAACAGTTGCGACTTGCACGCGAAGATCGCGGCATTCCGCTGCGCGAAATCTCAGACCACACTCGCATTTCAGTCCATTACCTCGAGGCGATCGAGACGAATGACTACAAGCGATTGCCGGGCGGGATCTTTAATCGGAGTTTCGTCAAGGCCTATGCAAAGTACGTCGGCTACGACGAAAAGGACGCAATCGACGGCTACGCGCGCTTCATGCGCGAATCCGGAAATCCTATTGAAGACGTGGCAACGACGCCCTTAACGTCGAAGGTTTACACGGACGCGCCGGCGACCCGTTCGCCTCTTTTGACAGTGGTGCTGGCGATTGTAATCCTGGCGGCATTAACAGCCGCGGCGCTCGGCGTAGTACATTGGGTGCAACGTCGCGCAGCGAATTCACACTCGGCAAATGCGGACCCGGCAATTGCAATGAGCTTTGACAAGCCTGCGGGCATTAACGGTACTTGGAATTTTCGGAAAGATAATTACGCTCCCGTCCAACAATAGTTGTTCGTCGTTGGTTTTGGCCCAGCCCGGCTCATTAAGTAACTGTGCGTCTGTCTTCAGGTACTTCCGCCACAAGTACAACCACCACACAACGTTTTATGAAACTGCCCGCACTCGAATGGCGGGCAGTTCTGTTTCTACCAATCTGTTTTCCAGTCATTCATTTTTTAAGGAGTTGATAACGCCGCTATGATTTCCGCAGACATTCAAGAAGGATTGACTTTCGACGACGTGTTGCTTGTGCCCGCTCGTTCCGACGTTTTACCAAACGAGACTGACACATCAACGCAGTTCACGCGCAACATTCAACTGCAAATTCCGCTTTGCTCTTCAGCGATGGACACCGTGACGGAGGCGGCGCTGGCAATTGCGCTCGCACAACAGGGCGGCATCGGTGTCATCCATAAGAACCTCAGCATTGAACGACAGACAGAAGAGGTCGACAAGGTCAAACGTTCCGAGTCGGGAATGATCGTCGATCCGGTCACGATCCTGCCGGGCAAGCCGGTGCGCGAAGCGCTTCAGGTGATGGAGCGGTTTCACATAAGTGGTGTGCCGGTGGTTGATGAAGATGGTCATCTGGTCGGCATCATTACGAACCGTGACCTGAGATTCGAAACGCGCTTCGATATCCCGGTTTCCGAAGTGATGACCAAGCAGCCGTTGGTGACGGTGCCCGTCGGTACGACTCTTGAGCAAGCGAAGTCCGTCCTGCAAAAACACCGCATTGAGAAGCTGTTGGTTATTGATGACGATAAACGAATTAAGGGCTTGATCACCGTCAAAGACATTCAGAAGGCGATCAAATATCCAACTGCGGCCAAAGATGATCTGGGACGTCTGCGCGTGGCCGCGGCAATTGGAGCCACGGGAGATTATCGGGAACGCGCCGATGCCCTCGTGCAAGCACGCGTTGATTGCCTGGTTATCGACACCGCCCACGGCCACTCGCTCCGTGTAATTGAGGCGGTCCGCGAAATCAAGAAACGCCATCCGAATACCGATTTGATTGCCGGCAACGTCGGCACAGCTGAGGGAACGCAGGAGTTGGTCGACGCCGGCATCGATGCGATCAAGGTCGGTATTGGCCCAGGGTCCATTTGCACAACACGAGTTGTGACCGGCGCCGGCGTGCCGCAGATCACCGCGATCCAATCCTGTGTGAAGCCGGCGCGGGCTGCCGGCATTCCGCTCATCTCCGATGGCGGCGTTAAGTTTTCCGGCGACGTTGCCAAGGCGATTGCCGCAGGTGCCGATGTCGTGATGATCGGCTCGCTGTTCGCCGGGACGGAAGAGGCGCCGGGCGAAGTAATCTTGTTTCAGGGTCGTTCGTTCAAAACATATCGCGGCATGGGTTCGATTGGCGCAATGCGTCAGGGCTCGCGCGATCGTTATGCGCAGGAGATGGCAGAGAGCGATTCTAAATTAGTGCCGGAAGGAATCGAAGGGCGGGTTGCGTATAAAGGAACGGTCGCCGAGATGACGACTCAACTTGTCGGCGGATTGCGTGCGGGAATGGGCTACACCGGTTGTCCCACGATCCGGGACTTCCAGGAAAAAAGTAAATTCATTCGCATCACTTCGGCAGGACTCCGCGAGTCCCACGTCCATGACGTGATCATCACCAAAGAAGCGCCTAACTATCGCCTCGAATAATCTCGGCGCGACCGCTGCTAGACGCAGCGCAGCGCGGTCTTGTCGATGTCCGAAAGATCTGATGTACGCGCCGGCTTAAAGTAGTGGCGCCCGGTGCTGATCCACGTGTTTTCGTCAAATGACCGTCGCGCGCCGCAGTTTATACAGACACGATAAGTTTCGCCTTGTCTGGAAAAAGGACGGCTCATTTCCTTATGTTGGCAGCCAAATAAGTCTCCTACCCAATGCGTCAAGGCAGACGTCACGGTTGCTAACCCTTTTCCTGCTCCATGTGAATAGTTTTCTAAACTTCCTAGTACTGCTGACATAAAAATCCTCCGGTCACTTTCGATGTTCTCGTGTGACCCTTCGTTAGCAAACGAGATGCCCGAAGCCGTCGGAACTTCCCTGTCTTCTTTGACAGTTGATTACCTTAGGAAAAACTGACATTCGGAGGTGGGAACGCCGCCATTAACAGGATGCCCCGCACCGGAACCCTACAACCGCTGGTCGGTCAAGTTGCGGATCTGAGGGCAGAAACGCTGGATGCCGTGGCTATTTCTTTTCCCACTGGCAAATCACTGCCAGAGAAAAGGCGGGCGAATGGAAGCGGGCTAGTAAATTTTCAAGTCGCATGAGAGCTGGTGAGTAAAGCCGCTTTAGCCACAAGGGAACGCGGAAAATCATTGAGTTCAGTACGAGAAGATAAGCGGCATTGCCGACGTGTTGCTCAGAACGAAACACAAACAAGTTTTCGCATTCGCGTTTTAACGCGGCGATGTCCAGAGATTCTTCGTTCTCTGCGAAGAGTGAGTCGTGGCGATACCAAATGCCGCGCAGCCGATTGAAGCTCGATTCTTTGTGAGGCTCGGCAAAACAAAACACGCCGCCCTTGCGCAGCAGCCGATGAATCTCGCGCAATGCTTCGCCCAGTTGTGGATGCAAATGATGAAGGCCCATCACTACTGCGATGCAATCAAACGACTCGTCGGGCAAACCGGATTCCGTGATCGGCGCGCAGATCGCTTCACAGTTGGGCCAGCGCATTGCAAAACTGCCAATCGCCTCTTCAGAAATATCGAGCCCGGTAACCAACGCCTTTTTCTGGTTAAGTAGATACTCGGTGGCGTGGCCGCTGCCACTCAAAGCTTCGAGCACATCGCGGCCTTCAAGATCTAAAGACGCGAACATTGGTTGATACAAAAATTCCTCGCGATAAGCGAGGCCGTCCGGATCGCCATACTGCGCTTCATACGCAGCCGCGATCCGGTTGTAGTGTTGTCTTTGTGCGCCTTCAGCCTGCATTGGTTTTACTGGGACCGCAGGCGTCCCGCCTGCATTGTTTGTACTGGGACCGCAGGCGTCCCGCCTGCATTGTTTGTACTGGGACCGCAGGCGTCCCGCCTGCATTGTTTGTACTGGGACCGCAGGCGTCCCGCCTGCAATGTTCTTCAACTCGCAGCCCACGTCGTTGTTTGGAGTGCCGCCTTTAGCGGGCCTTTTTTAAATGCGCTGCGAAAATCGTATTCAAAGAAAAACAATTACCCGCCTGAAGCCGGTACTCCAAACAAGGGGGCCTGGCCCATCCGTAAAATCAAAACCGCGACCGACAAACTCAGCAACGGCCCGGCGATATCGAAAACGCCGCGCCCAATCGTGCCGCCGGCGTTCGCGTAAGCTCCTAACAACAGCGCGAGGATTGTCGTAGCGGCGGACGCGGCTAACCACTGACGCGGAAACAGTTTAAGTCGCCAAATACCTAACGGCAGTAACCAGCCAAAGACGAGCCAAAAACTCCGTTCAGTCAAACAATGCCACAAGGCAACGAAAAAATTCACCGGCGCCCGCGCCTCGCCCGCAATCTGCCAGGGTAGGCGTACTTGTCCTACTCGCAATGAATGAATCAACGAAACAGTAGTTAGACCGACAAGCGCGAGAGCGAACACCCATTTAAGATTACGCCGTGAACCCTCTGACTCGCGGCGTTCCGCCCACCACCACGTGAACGCGAAAACGGCAGCGAACGGAACAAAGCTTTCTTTCGCCATCGCGCCTACCAATCCCCAGAGTGGCAGCAGGTACCAGCGACTTGTTAATAGACTCCAGGCCAGCGCCGCCATGACGCATGCTTCACCCGAATCGATCATTCCCGCGAGTTGTAAGTTTGGGACTGCGAAACTCAGCAGGTAAAGCGTCGCTCCTAACAAACCGACGCTCCGGTCGCTAAAGATTCGAATGCCGATGCTAACAATCAAACACGCAGTGGTTGCGCAAAAGAGCGAGTTCGCCATCAGCAAACCAAAGAAGCCCGCGTTGACGCCCGGCAAAAATCGGAGCGCGAACCAGTAAAACGGACGCGCAACATAAGGCACGAGCACGCGGCCGATAAACATCTCTTTGAAAATGTAGACTCCGAGATCAGCATCAACGGTGAGCGCGTAATATTTGTAGGTGTCACTCAGGCCAGGTGTTTTGCGCGGGTCGTAACGATGCAGCGTGGCGTAGCCCAACCCAACGCAGATGGCAAAGAATAGCGGCCAAACAAGTAGAAATGACTTGAAGCGATAGGGCGCCGAATGCAGTTGATCGGAAGAGGCGCCGGTGCTGTTGCGGGTTTGCATGTTGCTCGCCGCTGCAAAGCGGCACAAGGATCGCGGGAACTCTCAGGCTAGGGAAATTGTCATCAACCGTTCAACCAGGCTGCGCGTAAAGTTTTCTGCTGTGGTGTCGCATCTTTCTTTTCCACAATGCGGTATTCGAAGCGATCCGGCGCCCCCAACACGAGCGTCGCCTGAATTGTGCGACGGTCGCGCTTCACTGTGATCGGTACGCGATCGCCCTGCTTATAACGTGCCAGGTAGACCAGCAAATTTTCCTTCGCCACATTTTTTCTGCCGATAGCAATGATTTCGTCACCGGTCTGCAAGCCGGCATCTTCGGCCGGCGAATTTGGCCGCACCGCATTCACTACTGGGAAATCCTTTGACTCCCAATCTACCACCAGGCCGGCGCTGTACGGCTGGCGCGCCTGCTCACGAACCACAGTTAGGCCAACGTAATCAAAAGCCTCATTGTATGGCAGGGTCTCAACGTCGCGAACGTGCCGGCGAAAGAAATCGCCGAGGTCGTAACCGGCGACTTCCGAAGCAACACGTTCGAAATCTTCGGTCAGATAACCACGCCCGCGAAGGTAGTAGCTCGCGTTCGGACTCTTGAGATAAAACTCTTCATACATCCGTCGCATCACGTCGTCGAGCGAAGCTTTACCGTTAGTCCGCCCGCGAATCGTTAAGTCGAGCACCAAACCAATCAGTTCGCCCTTGGGGTAGTAACTGATGGCTGTGTTTTGCAAATTCGTTTGCTGCTCGTGCGGCGCGCCATCTATAAAAGGAGCGGAGAGTGAAGACTGCTCGGCACTCATTAACGGCGTACCCGGCGCCGTTTCGATTCCAGTAATCGTTTGGCTTTCGCGTCTCAGGAAAGCCGCGTCGTCCCATAACCCGGCGCGTCGGCGCATTAGATGTCCGAAGTAATTAGTAAGACCTTCGGCGACCCACAAACCGCGCGTGTTCAAAGGACGGGTAAAATCCCAGGGTCCGAGCTCGAGCGGGCGCAAGCGCTTCACATTCCAAACGTGAAAGAATTCGTGCGCAACCGTATCGAGGGTGCTGCCATAAACACCGTCTTCGGCAAGCGCACCCGGCTCAATGATCTGCGTAGACGTCAGGTGTTCCATGCCGTCGCCTGATTTATCGTCGGCGGCGAAGTGAATCAGAAAAGTGTAGGAATCAAACTCCGGCGGTCCCCACATCGCGGTCTCTGTCCGCACGATCTTTTCAATGTCGCGAACCAGTCCGGCGCGCTTACCGCCTTCGTCACCGAACGAGTGCACGACTACGTGATAGTGTTTCCCTTCAACTACGAACTGATCGTCTGTCCAATCCGGCGCGATTTCAGTCGGCGTGTCGATCATCACGTCGTAGTTCGGAAACTGCCACTCGCGCTGATCGACACTTTGCATACGCCCGTTTGTTATTCGCCAGCCTGTCGGAGGATTGATCGCCAGTTTCACCGGATCGGGTTTGTGGTTAACCACGTACATGAACAGCGAGCCGCCGTTGAAGTTGGCGTGACGTGAATCAAGTTGCGAGAAAGTCCCTGAGAGATCGTTGGCGAAAACTTTGTAGCTTACGGTTAACCTTTGGGCGCCCCGCGTCGGAACGCGCCAAGTCTGATCATCAAGCCGTTCTACGGGAAACGGCGATACCTGACAATTCAAAGCGGAGGGAGCGTCCTTCTTTCCCAAGCAGTTTATTGTGTAGGCCTTAAACTCCTGCACGTTTTTCGCAAAGTCGAAAACCGAGTAGCGGCCCGGCGACCACTTCGGCATCTGGAAGTCGATCCACTTTGCCCCTGTATCTCGTGCGAGTTCAACCTCGATAGTCACTTCAAACAGGTGCGATACGGGCCGCGACATTGCCAGGTGATAATTTAGAGACTGCAACGGGTGCTCAGATTGTGCAAAACAGATGGTGCTGAATGAAGTGATTAATAGAAGCGCAGCGAAGCAGCGGTGTCGGGAGAGCTTTCGAACAGTGAAACTCATAATGATGCTGAGCGCAGAGAGCTTGAACAATCGAAGCATCGCGGATTATGTTGGTTTTTACAAAAGCCTGTCAAAGAACCTAAGTCTATGGTCGTGATCCGATTCGTGTTGCTTAGTTCTGTTTCGTGTTACTTCGTGGGTCGTACGCTTTGCTTACCAGGAAAAACAACCAAGAAACCCAGCTGAAATCACGCAAATTAATCACTCGCAAGTCTATTAGCCTCGTTTCTTAGTGGAGCTATTAAGTTTCCTCAGGTGAAGTTCAAAAAGGTGGTGTTGCCCCCGCTCTTAAATTAGGAGGTAACAGCTTGAGAACCACGAGCGGAGCGGAAGACCCTCTTCCCTAACTTGAGGTTACTATTCAGTTGATCGATTCTTAGCTTGCACGGTTACCTCGCCTGGTTTATTAACTCAGCATGCCGCCGACCGAACGTCTTTACTACAACGATTCACACCTGATCGAATTTGAAGCTCGCGTGATTCACAAGACCGAACGCGTCAGCGGCTGGACTGCGGTCACACTCGACCGCACTGCGTTTTATCCTACCGGCGGCGGCCAACCGAGCGACACCGGCACACTCGACGGCGAAGTCGTTCGCGAATGCATCGACGACGAAGAGAACGGAATTCTCCACGTGGTGCAGGGCCGCGCGCCTGACGTTGGCACTGTAGTTAGAGGCCGCGTCGATTGGCCGCGCCGTCTTGATCACATCCAGCAACACACCGGTCAGCATATTCTTTCGCAGGCGTTCGTCACGCTCTTCAACGCACCCACGCGCGGCTTCCGCGTGTTGCACGACATCTGCGAAATCGACGTTGAACTTTCCAATCCCACTGATGACGTGATAGAGCGAGGAGCTGAACTCGCGAACAACGTGATTTGGGAGGATCGCGAAATAACGATCCGGACAGTCACCTCAGAGGAAGCCGCACAACTTCCCTTGCGAAAAGAATCAACACGCGAAGGCGAACTGCGGCTGATCGAAATTGACGGTTTCGATCTAACCCCGTGTGGCGGCACACACGCTCACCGCACGGGTGAAGTCGGAATGATTGTGGTGCGTTCCTGGGAACGTGCGAAGGGTCTGACGCGAATTGAATTTGCGGCCGGCACTCGCGCACTCAACGAATACCGCCGCGCCAACAAAACGGCGCGCGCCGTCGCCGCCAATTTCAGCGCTGCGCGCGACGATACTCCCAAGCTTACGGCGCGAATGATCGAGGAGAATAAGGAACTGCACCGGAGAGTACGGGCGCTCGAAGAAATTTCGGCGAGAGTTGAAGCGGATGAATTACTTGCGTCCGGTATCTCAAACGCCGACGGCGTTAAGGTTGTCAGTAAAATTTTTGACAAGCGCGAGGCTGAATCATTAAAGCATTTGGCGATGGCACTGATCCTACACCCCAACACAGTCGCGTTGCTCGGCTCGCGCGATCAAGACGTGGCGCGGCTGGTGTTTGCGAAAGGCGAAGGCGCGCCCGGAGACATGAACGCGCTGATGCGCGAAGCGTGTGAACTGCTTGACGGTCGCGGCGGCGGCAAGCCTGACATGGCGCAAGGCGGCGGAAAGAATGTCGCGAAACTCCAGCACGCGATTGACTCTGCTGCTGAAAACTTGAACTAACGGAGACGGTTGCGAAGAACATTGTATGTGTTTGTTCGAAGCGGCTAATCCAGAACTGGCGAGGTAAACGACGTGGCGAAGATACCTTACACCAAGGTCGTCGAAGACCGTTGAAGCCGGTCAAGCAACCGGTGAAGTGAACTGGGATGATATAAGAGCGCGGTTCCAAAGGTTCAAAGTCCCTGCGGCCAAGCAAGAGCACTTCATCTCGCAGATCGAAGGATTACTCGCCGCGATTACTACCGCCAAACGCGATCCCGAACTACGTCAGCGGCTTCAATCACACCGCAACAAAGCCTTAAGCGAACTGCGAAAGCAAACGCTGCGATTAAGGTCGTAGCGGCACGTCCGATCCTTCAACCATCAATCCTTTATAACCGTACTTCTGCGACAGAAGGAAGAGTGACTTCTTCGCGAGTTCAGGGATTACGGCAGGGCCGTGCCGAACGGCCTCGATTGGCAGCCTTCCGATATTTGGCTTATTTGAAGACGAAAAATCCAATGCAATGTATGGAACGATCCTACCGCCAGCATCTCTGAACTTTAAAGGCGTTATGTCTTGGTCAGTTGGCGTCAACTTGTTTTCATTCCTCCACTCCTCGTCGTTGACCGACCGAAGTTTATGAATCATGCGCCACTCTTCTTCCTCTTGGAAACTCTTGTGTTTGAAGCAAACGACACACTCCAACAAACGATCAAAGAGTTTGCGTTGGATCCTATATGCGAGGGCCAACTTTTCGACGCGAGCTTTGGTACTCTCCTTTTCAAGAAGCTCACAACCTTTGTCCACGGCAACATTTATAATCTCAATTTGCTCCTGCTCGTCATAGATGACTTTTCGCAAACCTATATTCGGAGCGATACCATTTCCGCTACCGTGCTCAAGTTCCTCCGGGAATACGGCTAAAGCATACCCGTTCCCCATTCCCGCATAACCGCGCCACTGACTCAAGACATCGTCTTTCGCACAAAAACACGCCACGTAGAAATCGAAGAGCCACTTGGCGGGGTCTAGGATCGCTTCCACTCCATTAAGAAAGTCTCTGGTCTCTGGTAGTGATGCCTGCTGCTGTTTCTCTCCCACTATCGTAGAAGCAAGTTGTAGCCCGTGTAAGATCTCCGACCTGTCATTCATGTACAGAACATTTGAGGCCCAGATTTTGTTTGACTCGAATATACCGATTAGCCCCGCACCTGTTGTGTAGTGGTATAAATAGTGCGGCATGTTTTGATAGTGGATGTCCCACCACTGAGGTAGCGTAGCGTTGTCAAACTCCCTAGAAAGCGAATCTAAGATGACGGTTGTGGAGGACTGTTTTTCTTTATTCAATCGGCTTCTCGCGTTGGACTTAACATCACGTTTGCGCTTACTGATGGTTTTCGTTGTCATGGTGTCCTTTCCAACCTCGAAACGCGGATCATTTCCGGCTTGGGTAAAGTCCAACCTACTAAACACGCGGTGTTTTCAGCGAAGATTCTCCCCTCTTCAGGGCTTCTGATAATGTAGGGTGCTTTGTCCATCTTCTTTACCCACGGATTTGACGCTTAATTGACTCCAGAGTTTCCGCAAACAGCTCTAGAACATTCACAACGTTCTCCTTGAATTCGGTTGATGGGGTGTAGTTCGCCCCGCCACCCGTCATCATGTTTTCCTTTGGCATCCTAACGGTTGATCCCAAAGAGTTTGGTAGAAAGTTGTGCGTTATGTCATTCCTAAACTTGCGGGACTTTGCGAATTCGGGATGGTTCGTGATGCTTGCTAAAGATTCGCGCAAAGCAGCGTGATCGTCTTTCAGTTCCCTCACAGCAGATGCGAAGCCGGCCTTCTCATTTGATGCCCGTTTGAGGTCGTAGATCAAAAACAAGAGCTGCCCCACAGTATCCCAGGCTGAGAATATCTTGTAATAAAAGACATCGGTATAAAAATCAAATTGATGCTTAATATCGTAGTGCCTCTTCTCAAAATGTGGAAAATATTTGATGCCGCCATCCTCGCCAGCGATAGACCATTCCTCATCAGGAATTCCCATCTCGTAGTAGAACAAAAGCATCACATAACTTTTCCAGACATCGCTTATCCGACTCTGAAGATGCATCTCCCAGTTCGTGGTTTCAATATTTACGAAGAGTTCGCGCGGGCCAGCGGTGGCGGGATCATAATCAATCTGGAAGTCGCCGAGTCTAACTTGCAAACGCTGGACGGGGAATGTCGCGGCTAGGCTATTCCATTGTTCTTTCGATGGGTATTCGAAAAGCATGACTGCAAAACCAAGCCAGCCGCTTTGAGTGTTCGGCGGGAATCTTTGATGAGACAGCAATGAAAGGGATCGGCAGTCTTCTTCAATCCATACTCGCTATGACCGCTCGAAGCTTATTATCTTAGTCCCTACTTACGGCGTCTAAGTCGTCGTCGCTTTATCGGAGAGCGTTCTTTCAATAGCTCCTTGTGTCTTGATTCGATAACGTAAGCGAGACCCTGATGGCTGAGGCCGAGCAAAGAAGCTGCGTAGGTAACGCTACCATTTACCTTCGCGAGCGCTTCTTTGATCAGCCGCCTTTCATATTCTAAGACTGCTTGCTGCAAGTGTGGGGATTTAGTTAAAAGAATTTCGTTGGCCGCATCCGCGCTCAGGTTAGAACCTAAGCATGAGACCACTTTGTCCGCCGCTTCAATCAGCCTCAATAACAATGCTTTGCTTTGACATTCTGCGAGCCACTGCCTCGCTCTGATAAAAGCAGCCTGTAGTTCATCGCAGGATAGCTCTACTTGCTCCATCATAGTTAGTGAAGCCATGCCAGCCTGATTCGTCGCGCCAACTTGCTGCGCCACTCCGATGGCCCTTTTGAAGCAAAGTTGAGATCGCTGTGGTTGATTCAATCTAGCCAGCGTAATACCGTGGGTGATCAACGCTTCAGCCAAAAGAGCCTTTCGATCTGTTTTGCTCAGAATAGAAACGACCCCGCGAGCAACGGATTCGGCTTCTTTGAAACGTCCTTCAGCAATCAGGACTTGGGCGCGTGTTTCGTCTACTTGGGCCAGTCGCAATTTGTCTTTTACGCTAATCGCCAAACGTCGCGCTTCTGCCAAATACTTATGCGCTTCTTTGAGCCGGCTCAACTGCCGCAGAACATTGCCGACATTGTTTTTGAGATCGACGCGGAAGAAAACGTTGCGAGTAAGTTTCAGGTGGCGATCAGCTTCTTCATATTCATGGATGGCCTGCCGCAGATAGTTGATTTTGGTTTCAGACTTAGCCAACTCTCGCAGCACCATTGCAAGCTGGTTATGGTAAATTGCCTTAATGGTGTGGTCCGTTATCTTCTTGAACAAGGGGGCATTGCTGGTAAGGATTCTGCGGGCATCCTCATACCGTGCCGCTGACCATTCAACAATAGCCAAGCCAACCAGCGCTCGCGCCCTCGTGTTCCCTTCAGCAGTGAGTTTTTGGAGCGCCTGAGTAAACCAGATTCGCGCTTCGTTTAGTTCGCCCTCATACCAATAGCAATAAGCTAGTTCAATTCGCGCGGCGGCGATCTTCATTGCGTCCTGCATAGATTCGTAATAAGCAATGCTCTCGCTGATCAGGTTCTTCGCGGTCTCTTGGCCTTCCTTGTTTTGATCCTTACTGGCAATCCAACAAGTGAGGATGCCAACGCAAAGCAATAGCTCTGCCGAAACGGAAGGGTGAAGTCCCGTAGTGTCTGGTCGCTTGCCTACACCTTTCCACAACGGGCGCATCGCTTCTTGCGCCCCGAGATAATTGCCAGCGTCTTTCAGCTCGAGAGCCTTCTGACACCTGAAAAAAACTTCATCAGTCCGGCTAAGGTGCGAAGTGTCCAGTTTAAGTGAGGTTATCCTCATGAGACTTGAGCCTTTCGATGGAAGTGCAAGGATACTTGCCAGCCGCGCATCTTAGTTGCACTAGCCACACCTTGCAATGATTTCCCCATATTGCTCTATTCTCTTTTCGTAGTCCGACTTTTTGCATCACTCAAAATCAAAGGAGAGAATCGAATGAAACGATTCGTGATAGCAATCGCTTTGACGTGCGTTTTTTCTGTCTCAGCTTTCGCCGGAGACATACCAATGACGACGCCCACGCCGCCGCCAACTGGATCAACGCAGATGAGCATGACTACAACGCTCATCCTGATAATCGTCAGTTTGAGTCGCTAAGGTTTTCAAGAAATCAACTGAAGGACAAACCGCTTTGCGGCGGTTGGGCTAGAAGTGTATCCATAACGAATCGGTCGAGTGGACTAAATGCTTTCTAATCTCCTCGGACCCTGCTTCCGTTTTGCCATTGGGCGAGCGGATCGCTGAGAATGCACGCATCTCGATTCACTAGATGGTCTAATGTGGTGCAAAAGACGAAGCCCCAAATCAAGAAGTTAACTAATGGCAACTTATCTATTTATTGACGGGGGTTATCTTCGGCGTAACTACACGGACTCCGTTCGCTCGTGGTTTCGTGAGGCTGGTGAAATAGACTTTCGCGCAGTAAAGGGCGGTCTCGCCCAAGCGGGCAGGGGCGGGATTGAGAGGTGTTTTTATTATGACGCGCTGGAGGACGAGCAACGGGAAGGGGAAACTGAAGAGGATTTCAAACTACGAATCTCGCAAGACGAGATGTTCTTCAATAAGATTGAAGAATTGGCTGGTTACTTTGTGCGTCTGGGTAGCTTGACTGGTCACCGGAACCGGCGTCAAAAGAAAGTCGACATTCTCTTGGCTGTCGAAGCATTGGATCATGCCGTTCGTCGGAATATGGATCGGGCAATATTGTTGACAGGTGACCGCGATTTTGAGCCCTTAGTTCACAGCTTAGTCCAGTTGGGAGTTCGTGTAGAAGTTGCCGGCGATAGAAAAACGACCTCGAAATATCTTCGTCGTGCAGCGGATGTTTACAGGCTTTTGTCGTTTGCCGACTATTATCATTGGACGATTGATTCTCTTCGAGCAAGATTTCCGATGTCCGTCAGATCAGTAGGAGACAACTTGGATCACGCCGCCGTCTTTGAACACGGTACTTTTCAAGGAAAGAATGTGACGCTGTCTAAGATGGGTGCCCACAAAGTCTTTTACATGCAAGTTGAACTATTTCATAACGACAAAAATCATCTCACTCTTCAATCCGACGATGCAGAAAGACTGAAGTTGTATTTCGAACTACAATACGGGAAAGTTGACTGGAAGAATTAACAAGACGATAGAACCGCTGAATGGAAAAGAGAACCGCTGAATGGAAAAGACAACACAGACCTCCTTCAATTTGGCGCTTGGCACGGTTGCCGTTATGGGAAGAGTTTCACGAAATGGCAAAAGGCGAAAACCAGTCCGTTAGAAATGGCATTGTTGCGACCGTCGTAGGTGGCCTAATTCTCTCCGCCCTATACGCCGTGCCGCATATCGTGCAGGCGACGCTCGGCGTTTTTACCTCAGTACTGGACTACTTCTCATCTGGCATCAACATTCCGCATTGGTTGTTATGGCTTCTCATAGTTCTGTCACTGATTACTCTATCGAGACTAATTGCGCCTTTATTGAAACGCGATAGCAATGATGAGCCAGATTTTAGGAGGTACACACAGGATTCTTTTGAAGGTGTTATATGGCGATGGTCATACGACCGGCACGATACTCCTATCAACATTCTACCTTTCTGCCCTTACTGCGATGCGATGTTAGTACATGTAAAGCAACCATTTAATTTTAGCGGCAGCGCAAGCGTTTCGTTCTACTGTGAGAGTTGCAAACAAGTACGTGCTGAAATAGAGGGCGGTGATAGACATTATGCGATATCAATGATCGAAAGATTCATTGATCGAAAACTTCGAAACGGAGAATGGAAAGGTCTGATCAGGCGCGATGATCTAACGCAAGGAGTATAAAACTAAAGCGGGCTTCAAAAAAGGGATTCTGATAAGACAGATCAAGGTTCGAACCCAAACGGGACAGAAACCAACCGCCGCCGTCAGCGCTTGTTTCGCTGGCGGCGGCATCGTGTAGATCGTCGGTCAAATTAGTGCGATTGCCTCTATGTCATCCTCTTCTTAGTCTAGTTGATCAATTCCTTCGGTTGATCAGCGGTGGTTGGTTTTTGAAAAGCATCCAAGATCGCTGCCGCCTGTGTAGCTGTTTCGGTATCGGCGGACAGGTAACGATAGGTTGTTTGGGGTTGTGAATGCCCTAGAATGCGTCCCACCATTTGAAGCGGCATCTGACCCTTAACTAATCTAGTCGCTGCGGTGTGTCGCAAACTATGAAGCGTTATGCCATCGATACCACCCTGCTTGATGCCAGCAACTTCGCACACCGAAGCGAAAGAGTTGCGCACGTTGTCGGTAATGCCGAATACGCGCCTGTCCAAGTTTTCGTCCGACGCTTCCCAGAGGCAGCGCAACTCCTGAAAAACGCGTCCGGTCATCGCAACCTTCCTTGGCTTAAGTGTCTTTGTGGTCATCCCCTCAATAGTGATAGTGCGCGTAGCGAAGCAGACTGCCCGCCAGCGCAACTTCAACATCTTAGATTTCCTCGCACCCGTATCCAGCAAACAGACAAGCAATGGACGCAAGTGTTTCCGTTGCGAGTGTTCATATGCCTTCAAGAGCCTTACCTCTTCGTCGTATGAAAGTATTCTTTCGCGTCTGCGTTCGAAGCTAATGATGATTAGCAGCTCAGCCGATAGAAAGGGATTTTTCGCAATCCAACCCTCGCGCAATGCGATGTTCAGCATGCGCCGCAACACGGATGCTTCCCTGTTCCAGTCGGCTATGCTGCGGCTTGTTTCGTAATGCGTGGGAACTTGTGGACGGTAACCACCGCCCATCTTTGTATTGTCCAACGTAACCTTTTCGCTGCTTTGGCCTCAAAACTTTGGAATCCGGATTGGAATTTGACACCAACCTATCCAGATTCCTAATATGTTTAGGCGTGGGGCAGTAGCTCAGTTGGCAGAGCGCCGCGTTCGCAATGCGGAGGCCAGGAGTTCGACCCTCCTCTGCTCCACCAATAACTCTAGATCCCTCCAGCATTACATCTCGCTCACACATACGACGCTTTCGGTTTTTCCAACCGAATGGCCAGAAATAACTGCACCGGGTAGGGGAAAACCGGAAGCAATGTTAACGAATCGTAATCGAGTAGCCGCCATCATTCCTCCAACACAGTGAGCTCGTTTGACTTACATAGTTGGACTCTAATGCGGAGGTCTTGACCAGACTAAGAACAGTCAAGCTGGGGGTGCTTACGAAGAAAGTCCCTGCGAGCCGTAGCCTTTTTCTTTGAGATGCCAGTTTGGCATTTCAAAGCCCAGGAGAGACTCCAGGTAATTTCTGATAGCTCCTTAACTACGAATGCGTAGTCCAGTTGTTGGCATCATTGCCGCGATGACGTTCCAGGTTGGGCAATCGCAACGGTCTGCTCACAAGTAAAGCCCTTTGAACTCGAATGAGAGAGTTCATGACCGAGGGGCCATTTGAGTGGAGCTATTCAGGCACTTGTATTAAGATGCCGACACCGTGACCGCGAAGACCACACTATTAGGTAGCTTCAGGCCCGCCAGGCAACGATGCCTGCTCGGCTACTTTCTGCTTTTCATAATCAGCTTCGCGGCGATAACGGAGACAGTCCATAGTCACAGCCTCGTTTCAAGCGATCACTCAAACGCCGCGGCCTTTTCCGACGCGGGCGGTTCTCAGCCTTCGCGCAGCGGACGCTCTCATGAAGTTGAGTGCCCGATGTGCCAGTTCCAGCAGCATCTTTTCAGTGGCCTCGTCCATGCTCCGCTGTTCGCCGTTGCTCCTTCAACGCAAAGCGCATCTCCCGAGGCGCCCGCGGATTCTTATTCCTTAACTCTCTTTACCTGCCGATCTGGTCGAGCTCCGCCGTGCTCCAGAGGCTAACTCGGTGGGCCGGGCTGATCTGATTGCCCGTTACCAAGCTCACCGAATGCGATGGTTAGATCGCCACGGGCCTGCCTTGCCCGGGTGCTTGCCATAGCTGCTTCTAAGTGACCGAGGCGTTCCGTCTCGCGTTACCCAGGAACCATTTCCACCAATCGTGATGCGAGGTGATCGCATGTATCAGCGCGTTAACACCCGTTGGCGTTATTGCCTATGCCTGAGCGAGTGCCGCTCTCTTGGAATGCGCCGTCATTTGACGAGCCTACTGCTGATTTTGTTCATACTTAATTCGGTGTTGGCCCAACAGAAGCCATCCGTATCGCCACCGGAGATTACCGTTACGCCACCACCACAAACTCCCGCGCCGAACGGAAGACGCCGCATTACCATCTCGGATGCCGTTTCGATCTTCCTACAGCAAAACCTTCAATTGGTTGCGGCTCGCTACGACATTGATACGGCGGATGCGGAGAAACTAACGGCACGGCTTCGACCGAACCCAGAGATCAGCGTTGGCTTTTCTGATATCCCTCTCAGCAGGGACAGCTTTATCCGACCACAGACGTTCGCTTACGACGTCTCGCAAACACTTGAGCTGGGAGGAAAACGTCGCAAACGAATCAATGAAGCGAATGCAAATTCGGAGGTAGCGCGCGCTCAGTTTCAGACGGTGGTGTGGCAATTGACCAACGATCTGAAGAAGAAGTTTTACGCGGTGCTGCTCGCCGATTCTTTGCTCAAGCTGGCCCTGGAAAACCAGAAAACATTTGCCGAAATCATCAGGCATACGACTGAGGTTTTTCAGGCTGGTGAGATATCAGGATTGGATCTGCAACGGCTCGAAGTTGAAAAATTCAAATTCGATACGGACGTCGCGAACTCACAAAGGGACTACGAACTCGCCCTTCGCGACCTTCGGCTAACGCTCGGCGGAGATTATCGCGCGGTTGATGCGGAGCCGGCGGGGACGCTGGATCCGCAATCCTATGAATTCTCTTTTCCCGACCTCCGCGACAAAGCGTTGGCTGCTCGACCCGACTTAAAAGCGGCACAACTCAGCGAACGTGCCGCCGATGCTTCCATCGAACTGCAAAACGCGCAACGCATCCCTGATCTCACGGTGGGCGGAGGCGTCGAGCAGGTTCCTCAGGGCGGGAGCACCTACAACCTCGGCATTGGCATTCCGCTTCCTGTTTCCAATCGCAATCAGGGAGAACGTGCGAAGGCTCTTATCCAGAAACGGAAGGCACAGAACGATGAGCTGTTGATCACTAACCAGATAGTAAGTGACGTCGACAAGGCATTGATCGCTTTTGAAATTCAGAAGCGCCGGGTTGAGCTTTATCGCACCGGCGTGCTGACCAAGGTCGATGACATTCAGAGGATGACCGAGTTTTCTCTCAAGGCTGGTGAAAGCTCAACCCTTGAATTGCTGGACGCGATTCGAACGCGACGCGAAACCCTTGCCGGTTTCTATCAAACGCTTTTCGACTACGAGGTGGCGCTGCTTGACCTGGAACTGGCAACCGCGACACCGCTGCAAAGATAAGGCGCCGGACGAAGCCGAAAGGACAGTCAACATGTTCAGCCGCAAAGTAAAACTAATTCTTTTGGTTCACGCGCTCTTGATCGGCCTGGCCCAGCAAGGCTGCAACCGTTCGGTGAACGCGCCGGCGAATGCTCCAACCACTTCGCCTGGAGCCACGGCCTCACAGTCACCACGAAATGAGACGATCGAGCTTGAAATAGCAACCCCGCAGTCGATTGCCGGAACTATATCGGCGACGGGGAAAATTCTTGTTCCGGAAGATCGCGCTGCAAACATAGGCCCTGTGCATGAAGGCCGCATCGTCCGCTTTTATGCCGGGCAGGGCAGCAATGTGAGCCGGGGACAGCGACTCGCCGATCTTGAATCGGCGGACATCGATCAGGCCGAGGCTGATTACCTGAAGGCGCTCGCAGACTACGATAACGCCCGGCGAACCGCGGCAGCAGAGGTGAAATTCGCACAGGCTACTTACGACCGCACCAGGATGCTCTACGAAAAGAGCATCACGGCGGGAAAGAACGTGGAGTCTGCCGAGCACGATCTGGAGTTAGCCAAGTCAGCGGCGACAAGCAATGTGGCCGGGGCCAAGGCAGCGCTCACTTCGGCCCGCCGCCATTTGCTCATACTCGGCCTCAAAGACTCTGAAATCGACGCACTGGCGAACAAGACAAGCCTTGGCGCGATGTTTTCCCTCACCTCTCCGATAGGCGGCGTAGTAATCGAACGCAACGGGACCATCGGCGCAACCGTCGGGTCAGACGCGAACGTGTTCAAGATAATCGATATCTCGCGGGTCTGGATTGACGCGAATGTATTCGAAAAAGATCTTGAACGAGTGAGGCGAGGTCAGGAAGTAAGAGTTGCGGTGCCGGCCTTCCCGGGAATCACCTTTTCAGGACGAGTCATTCTGATTTCGAGCGTGGTGGATCCCGATACGCGCAGTGTCAAGGTTCGCACTGAAGTGTCAAATGCTGACGGCCGACTCAAACCGGACATGTTTGCCAACGTGCAGATACTCACTGACCTGCACAAAACCGCTATCTCAATTCCTCAATCAGCGGTGCTCGATGACGGCGGAAAGCCAGTTGTCTTTGTTAGCGAAGCTAATGCTTACAAAAAGCGAGGCGTAACCACCGGGCTGGAAGGCAACGGTCGGGTCGAGATTATCGAAGGGCTTAATGCGGGAGATAAGGTGGTTGTAAAAGGAAACTATCTGTTACTTCAGCAAAGCAAAGCCGGTCAATAAAGATCAAAACGCCTATGCGATGGTGAATCGACTATGACTGACAATTTCATTGCGTTCTTTTATCGGGAGCGATTGCTGGTGGCCGTTGTGTCAATGCTCATCATGGCCGGCGGCATCCTGGCGCTTTCCAGATTGAATGTCGATGCGTTTCCTGACGTAACGCCGGTACAGGTAGAGATCGACACTGAAGGTCAGGGGCTTGCGCCACAGGAAGTCGAACAGCTCATAACCTTTCCCATCGAGAACGTGATGAACGGAATACCGGGAGTGGTGCGCGTGCAGTCGATCTCCAAATTCGGGTTATCGGTGGTGACGGTTTATTTTCGCGACGATGTCGACGTTTACTTCGCGCGTCAGCAGGTCTTTGAACGCCTCTCGCTTGCAAAGGATCGCATCCCGGAAGGCTTCGAGCCCGGCATGGGACCAATTACGACTGGAACCGGTCAGGTCTATCTCTATCAAATCGTCGGGCATGGCCAGAGCACTCAGGAGCTGCGCACAATTCAGGATTGGATAGTCAAACTGCAGTTACGCACAGTGCCCGGTGTTGCCGATGTGCTTAGCTTTGGCGGAGACGTGAAGCAGTATCACGTAATCGTCGACCAACAAGCCCTGGTCAACTACAACATCCCGATCAAATCTCTGTTCGAAGCGATTCAAAACAACAACCAGAATACTGGTGCGAACTTTATCGAGCACGGCGATGAGCAGTACATCGTTCGCGGACTGGGACTCGTAAAGGACATCGAAGACATCAAGAACATCGTGCTCGAGTCGCGCGGCGGTACACCTATTCGAGTTGGCGACGTTGCGCGAGTTGAAGTCGGTAATGAACTGCGGCAGGGCGCGGTCACCAAAGACGGGCAGGGCGAAGTGGTTACTGGAATTGTCCTGAAACGAATTAACGAGAACACCAAGCAGGTGATCGAACGGATAAAGGAAAAAGTAACTGAGATCAACAAGTCTCTGCCCGAAGGCGTGACGATAGTCGATTATTACGATCAGTCGGAACTGGTCGATAACAGCATCCACACGGTGGTCAAGTCTTTGATCGAGGGTGAAGTGCTGGTGCTGTTGATTCTCTTTCTGCTGCTGGGCGACTTTCGCGGTTCACTTATCACCGCCGCCGCAATCCCGTTTTGTATGCTCGTCGCTTTCATACTCATGTGGTATTCCGGACTATCGGCGAATCTCACTTCGCTGGGCGGACTGGCGATAAGCATAGGCATGATGGTCGATGCCACCATCGTGATGGTTGAAAACATTTTTCGCCATCTGGAAGAACACCGTGAACACTCGATGCGGGATGCAGTCCTGGTAGCCGCGCAGGAAATCGGGCGACCGATGTTCTTCGCCATCCTCATAGTCATAGCTGTCTTCCTGCCGGTCTTTACGCTGCAGGGTGTCGAAGGAAAACTGTTTAAGCCGCTCGCTTACGCCGTTACCTTTTCGATGATCGGCTCGATGTTAATGGCCTTGTGTGTGGCGCCAATGCTATGTGCCTTGTGGTTAAAGCTGAAGCAAGGTGAGGTTCGCACCAATCCAATCATCGGCTTCTTCAAACGCATTTACGTTCCGGTGCTCAAATGGACGATCGCACACCGGTATCTGACGGTTATCCTCGCGGGTATCCTGCTGCTTTGGAGTGTTGCGGATGTCTTCATTCTTGGCAGCGAGTTTCTGCCCACAATCGACGAAGGGAATATGCTGGTGCGGGCGACTATGCCGGCGAGCATTTCGCTGCCGCGAGCGATCGAGATCTCCACGCAGATCGAGAAGTCGCTGCGTGAGTTTCCGGAAGTCGAAACCGTGGTAGCGAAAATTGGCCGCGCTGAATTAGGTGGAGACCCCGAAAGTGTTAGCAACGACGAGATGTACGTCCGCTTGAAACCGAAAGAGCAGTGGACTACCGCAAAGACCAAGGATGAACTGGTCGAAGCTATGCGCCATCGGGTTGAGGGTTTCCCCGGCGTTGAGTTCAACTTTTCTCAGGTTATCCAAACCCGCAATGACGAACTCCTATCGGGCATTAATGCACAAATTGCCGTCAAGGTGTTTGGCGAAGATCGCGATACGCTGGCGCGGCTAGCCGATCAGATTCGCGACGCCATGTCTCGCGTGCGCGGCGCGAAAGACCTGGCAGTTGAGCAAGTCGCAGGTGAGGAGCACCTGGAGATTTCGCTTGATCGCGACAAGTTGGCTCGCTATGGACTTAATATTGCCGACGTACTCGAAGTTGCCAGGATTGCTATCGGCGGCGACGAGGCCACCGACGTGCTCGAAGGCCAGCGCCACTTCGCCATATTTGTACGGCTGAAAGAGGATTATCGTAACCAGGTTGAAAAGTTAAACGATATTTTGATCCCGGCGCCGGTCGGTGGAAGTGTGCCACTGGGACAGTTAGGAACATTTCGTCTTTCGAGCGGCGATGCGGTTGTCAGCCGCGAGAACGCTCTGCGCCGTGTTGTGGTCAAGTGCAATGTCAACGGGCGTGATATCGGCGGCTTCGTTCACGACGCGCAAACAGCGGTAGCAGCGCAGGTCAAAACACCTCCCGGGTATTTCGTTACCTGGGGCGGCCAATTCGAAAACGCGCAGCAGGCAACACGCAGACTATTGATTGCCATTCCGATTTCGCTGCTGCTGGTGTTCGTGTTGATTTATGCGTGCTTTAGTTCGCTGCGCAACACGCTGACGATCATCTTCAACATTCCGATCGCACTCGTGGGCAGCACAACATTCCTGTTGATCTCGGGTTTCCCCTTAAGCGTTCCCGCAATAGTTGGCTTCATCGCGGTCTTTGGAATTGCAGTGCAAAACGGAATGGTGATGGTCTCCTATATCAACAAGCTTCGCGACAAAGGCATGGAATTGCGCGAGGCAGTGATTACCGGAGCGAGCGTGCGCTTGCGAGCCGAGTTGTTGAGCGCACTCATCGGCAGCATCAGTCTCATCCCCTTCATCATTTCGTCCGGCACCGGCGCAGAAATTGAGAAGCCGCTGGCAATCGTCGTGGTGGGTGGCTTGGTAACACGCCCGATCAAGATCGTGATTTTGCCGATGGTATACGAGTGGGTGGAACGACGAGCCGCCCACCGCGCAAACCGAAGAGCCGAGGCCACTGTCGTGTAGGTTCTACGGGTTTCCTACAATCCGCGCTAAACTGGAAGCTCAACGCGTTTACCGGGACCGTGGGCGTCCCGCCCGCATGAAGCGCCTGAAGCCCCGACCGACCCTGCCCACTAACAGTCGCCTACCTCTAACGACATCAAATTGAATCCAGATTGCCCTAAGAATGGTTGCAAGTAATATGAAGTACCGATTTTCAAATCTCAAAGTCCGGGGCTTGTTCTTTATCGTGTCTGTACTTTGCCTGTTGTCTCTGATGTCGTGTGCGTCAGGAGGAAAAACAGAGCAAAAGAGGAAGACCAGGGATGCGCCCTCCGGCGCCAAAGCCGTTAAGACGATGACTCCCTTTGTTGGAGGCACGTTTGACGCTTCCGGTGTTGCGGGCGTGCCCGGGACCGACGGTGTTCTTTTCGTCGATAACAAACGCGAGGGACAAGTCCTATGGATGAAGCTCGATCAAAACGGCAAACAAGTTGGCGACATTAAGGTAATCGACCTCGGAGTTGCGGTTCGAGATCCAGAGAGCATCACGACGGACGGAACATATTTTTACGTCGCCAGTTCTCAATCCAACCGGAAAGCCGGCGATTCAGCGGGGTTGGTCAGATTCAAGTTTGACGCTGCGAGTTACAGCGTACGCGCAGTCGAAACGATTAGCGGATTGAGAAGGTTTCTCGTGGAGAGTGTGGCTGAACTGCGCGAGGACGGCGACGAGAACGGCAAACATGGCGGTCTCAACATCGAAGGACTTGCGTGGGATCCGCATCAAGGCAGGCTGATACTTGGCCTGCGTTCGCCCATCATTGACGACCATGCCTTACTCGTGCCGCTCAGGGTAAAGGATCCGCAAGGCGCTTTCGTCATCGAAAACCTGAAAGTGGACCGGGCAATCCCGTTGTCTCTGGGAGAGGCTGGTATCAGGGACATTGCTTATGACCCGCGCGCAAACGTTTTCAGAATCCTCAGTGGTGCGGCCGAAGATCAGGACGCAACCGATTTCATTCTCTGGGAGTGGGACGGCAATGCACAGCAGCCGGCGCTTCGAGAGACAAGCAGATTCGATGAGAGTTTGAAATCGGAGGGTGTGGCGCGAGTGACTGCGGGCGGTCGCGATTTCATATTCATCGTCTTTGACTCAAGCGGATATGCGGTCGTGGATTAGTCCCTTTTTGGAGTGCGGCGGCTCGACACCGCTTTGCCCGCTCTCGAACTCACAATACGATCGGCCTTAGTCGTTAACATGGATTTAAGCTGACGTTCACACGGGCTTAAGGCTAAACTTCCATTCTGCTCTTGCAATCATTACAACCGAATCTTTAGCAAAGGAACACGAGCCATGCTGATGAACTCTGGTTCGCATAACGCGAAGGCCCTCATCCCGGTCCTTCTCGTCTGGTCGTTCTGTGTCCTGAGTGTTGCCGAAACTCGCGCTCAGAACTCCGTTAAAACTAATTCAGGTGACGGATCAATCACTGCCGTCGATTCCACGACGAAAAGGGAGGAAGTGCCGCCACCCGCGAAGCCTGCCACTGTCGAAGAGAAGTTGAGTGCGCTGCAACAAAGCCTGGAGCAACTACAAAAAACGGTCGAGCAGCAACAAGAGACGATTCGTTTGCTCGCTCTGCAATTAAATCGATCTTCGGCGGCAACGATGACGACGACCGCCATGCAGGTCGAACCAGTCTCTGACGCGCCGCAGACGCCATCACTCGAAGATCGGGTGAAGAAGGTGGAGAGCAGCGTCTCGCAATTAGGCAATATCAAGTTCAGTGGGGACATCCGCTTGCGGTCCGAGTCACTTTTCGGCGTATCAAATATCCTGGCAGCGGCGGCTAATCCGTTGGCGTTTGGAAACGCGTTGACACCGCGACACCGTCTACGTTTGCGCGCGCGCCTCACCATGCGCGGGAATGTTAACGACGAGTTCGAGTGGGGGCTGCGCCTCGCCACCGGCAGCATGGCGGACAACATCTCGACCAATCAGACGTTGACAGATTTCTTCAATCGCAAACCGTTCTCCCTCGATCAGGCATACATCACGTACAAACCGCGCAAGTTGCCGGGCCTGCGTGTACAAGGCGGTCGGTTTGAACCGCCCTGGGTTTTCACCGAAATGACTATCGATAACGACCTCATGGTCGACGGTCTCAATCAAAGTTACTCACGCACTGCTAAAGATTCCGTACTAAAAGACGTAACGTTCGTCGCCTGGCAATTGCCGATGCTCGAGAGAAATTCAGCTTTCGTAAGAAACGCGGACGGGACAGTCAACGTCGAGGAGTCGCGTCGCGGCGGACGCGATCTCGCGCTCTATGGCGGACAACTTCGCACCCGCTTCGAGCCGAGCTCAAAGGTCGCGTTGAACTTATCCGTTTCGGATCTTTATTTCTTCGGCACGCAATTGATTTCACCGGTACAAGTGTTCGGCAGCCTGTTGCAGCTGCCGGTAATAGTTTCGCTTCCGGGTGGCGGTACTGTGACCAGTCAAGCTTTGATTCCGAGAGACTTACTAGTTGGCGGCAATGGCAACCTCGGCCTGACGATCGCCAGTAACAATGCCACTAATCGCGATGGCCGGCTGGCATCGGGATTTAATTTGGTGGACCTGATCGCGCGTCTCGAGTTGAGGCATAGCAAGCGTTTTCCGGTCACACTGATCGCTAACTTCGTGACTAACACGCAAACGCACGATGTTGTAACCGCCGTGGGCGCGACTCAGGTTGTTTTACCGAATCATGAGAACAATGGCCTGTGGGCTGAAATGCAGGTGGGACAAACGCGCGAAAAAGGCAACATGCAGTTTGGCTACACCTTCATGCAAATCGAGAAAGATGCAGTGTTGACGCCCTTTAACTACTCTGACGTAACGCAGCAGTCTGATATGCGCGGTCACCGGTTTGTATTTGCCTATGCCGCAGACCCACGCGTGGTCTTTACTGTCACCGGAGTAATCACAGAACGACTTAGAGGTTTACTGGGCCCATTCGTGCCGACGCCTGCCGGATCTCTAAATCGACCGACGAAGCGTTTGCAGCTCGATACCACGATCAGGTTCTAACGACTTAATGGCGCAGGCGCTTTCAACGCGACCAGAGGAACTTTAGGGTGGGAGCGCAGACATCCTGTCTGCAATGAGCGCGAAAACTCTTATCGCAATTGTGACACTCGACGTTGGATGGGAAGAGTCAACCGCACTACTCAAAGTCTGTGTGCTTCTCCGTCAACACTTTGTCTTCGGTTGTGTGCGATGCTGTGCGCGTGGATGTGTCCAACAAATTTGTCGTTCTCTCGGTGACGCTTGGAATGTATTCAATCTTGTTTTCTACCAATTCCCTGGTCGGCAGCGCTCGAAGCAGAAGTTTTGCATCCGTATTGGGAGTGGGACGAGGACGGCGACGAGTTGATTGCGGTAACTGCGGGTAAACGGTTGCGAACATTCCCGCCAGGGAAATTAGTATTCCGACGGTAGTAACCAGATCGACGTGCAGCAGTTTCTTACCGACGACGCCAATTGCGACACCGATAAACATGACAATGAATCCCCACAGCATCCAGTTAGCTGTGCGTACTTTTTCCTGTTCCTGAAAGATAACTGAATTCGCACCTGATTCTTGGAGCCGGTCCAGCCGGCTATCGGGGCCGAGGTTTGTTCCGCACGTCCGGCAAAACTTTTGCTCTGGCAGTATTTGCAATCCGCACGCAGCACAATTCATAGCTACCCTCTAGTTGAACTCGCAAGAAAAACTACGTATCCAACCTTACTAAGGTTCAAAGCGAATTGAAAAGCTCTGGCTAAAAGCGGCTGACCTTACGGTGGGCATAGCCTTAGCAGAAAACCTGTTGCATTGTTGAAACGTTTTGGTGAAAAAGATACCGGATGATTCTCCGCACTAACTTTGCGAGGGGGAAATCGAGCGTGAATAGCAATAAACAGGAACAAATCGATAGCTCTAACACTTTGAAAGACCCGGATGAGTGGACTACCGGTGACGAGCAGATGACCGGCGCCCAGCGCTCATATTTAAAGACACTCTCGGATGAAGCGGGGGAGGCCTTCGACGAAAATCTGACCAAGGCGGAGGCGTCGAAGCGAATCGATGAGCTGCAACAAAAGACCGGCCGGGGATTGGATCATTAAGTTCGCGTAGGGTTAGAACGAGAGCTTCAACCCAAACTGAAACTGTCGCGAATCAAACGCAGCAGTCGGCTGACCGAAGTTCGCGTTGGGCGTGACACCGTTTCCAAAGGTGTTATTGGGAACGGCAAAGTTCGCGCGATTGAAGAGATCGAAACCTTCAGCGAGCACGTCGAGCTTGACGTGTTCCGAAATGCTGACGCGACGACGAACCCTCAGGTCGAATGATGCAAAGTCGAACCCTCGTCCAGTATTGCGCCCAACGCCAGCCGGTCGGTCGTTGTTATTCGTATCGAAATTGCGATCGCTTCCCAGCACGACGTTGAACGGCAGGCGCGAAGCGTAGGTAACAATGTAACTCACCTGGAAACCACGTAACGGCCGCAGCATTTTCTCATCGCTCGCCGGTTGAGGTTCAAACGTGCCACTGACGACCAACCGGTGCCGCTGGTCATTGTCAGACAATCCTTTTTCGTCCCTGAGATCGAAATTGTTCTGCGGTGTTGAAAAGAAGAAATTGCCCGCGTTATCAATCGTCTTCGAAAGCGTGTAGGACGCCCGCACACTCGCCCAACTCGCAGCGCGTTTATTGAATGACACTACCAGCCCGTTGTAATCAGAATTGCCGGAGCCTTCGTAGCGCAAGATGTTGCCCCATTTTGAATCGGGCCGGCCGACATTCGGAATTCCTGCTGACGCCGGAACCGTGGGCACGTTCACGTTACGCGAAACAATAATGTGCAAGGCTCTTAAGTGAAGGTAGCCCACCGATATTACTGAATCCCCTCGCAGCTCGCGTTCGAGTTGTACGTTTGCCTGCTGGCTATAGCTTGCCTCGATATTCGGATCGATGCGCGTGATATTTGGCCTGGTAGTCAACGTCGCCGGTTGTGCCTTCAGGACGTTTGGAAAAACAGGCGCGCCGCTCTGGTTCGGCGCGAGCTGCACAACAATGTATTTGGAGCCGTCGCGCTGCAACGCGTTGGAAGTGGCGCGCAAAGGAATGCGGTCATAGTAAATCCCATAGCTCGCACGTATCACAGTCTTGCGATCGCCGGGAGCATAGGCGAACCCGAGTCGAGGCGCGAGATTGTCAGGGTCGGTACGGATCGGACTGGGCAGAAACTGCAGGTCGTAGCGCAAGCCGGCGTTGATTGTGAAATCAGACCGAACCCGCCATTCATCCTGTGCGAAAAACCCGGCGTTAGGATTCGATTGAAACTGGGAGGGCGCGCCAAACGCCTGCTGGTAACTTAGATAATTGCCGGTGAGAAAATTGTTAAGCGACGTGAAAGCATATACGCCCTGTACTGCGCCCGGAAAGACAATCTGCACTCGATTGTAAAGCAAATCAACGCCTGCCTTCAGTGAATGAGCGCCGCGTTGAGTTGAGAGGCCGTCGACTAGTTCATACAAATCGATGTCGCGCGCGAGCGGCGACGTGGTTGCCGTGCCGAAGTTTGCCACTCCGGAGATGTTGACGGCGGGCCCAACGGAATCGTTGATGGGCGCAGCAAGAGTGCTGCGCGTAAATTGGAAACGAGCTTCGTTGAGCGTACGGGAGTTGACGGTGGTGATGTTGCTCACTACCGCCGTTTGATCTGTGTCGTCCAGTCCCGATCCGCGACTAACTGCGTTCAGTCCGCCGACGTTGCGCGAATTTTCAGCATTGATGTGATAAAGGCTGTAACGAGCACTCAGTTGATTGCGATTGGTCAATCTGTGATCGACGCGCGCGAACACGTTTGACGTATCGAAGCTCGCCGGAGCGACGCCGGTGGTGATTAGGGGACCGAGATAGCCCGCCGCGTTTAATCGTGCGTTGATAACAGTCAAGGCCGTGGGCGCAATAGTCAGCACCGTAGAATAATTGCGGCGCATCTGTTCGAAGTTAGCAAAGAAGAAGCTGCGATCGCGTTTAAGCGGACCACCAATGGTTCCGCCGTATTGCACCTGAGTCAGCAGGTCTTTCCGGTTTGCGAGCGGGTTGCGTGCATCGAAGCGCTGGTTTCGCGCGAACCCGTAAAGAGCACCGTGCCAATCGTTGGTCCCGGACCTAGTTACGATGTTTACGATTCCACCCGAAGCTCGCCCGAATTCCGCAATGCCACCTGACGTTATCACCTGGAATTGATTGATTACTTCTTCGCTGTAATACGTCCCCGTCAAATCCGCGGCATCGTCATTCGCAGAAATTCCATCGACCACAAAACTATTGAACAGGTTGCGTTGTCCCGCGATCGAGAGTCCCTGACCGGGAACAGCGGACGTCTCCGCAAACCGCTGGTTGCTGGCTGTATTCGTAGGTGAAACGCCGGGAACCAGCAGCGCCAGATCGAGATAGTTGCGACCGTTGAGCGGCAACTCGTTAATCTCCGCCGGACGAATTGTTTCGGTCACCTGCGTGCGCACTGTTTCAATCAGCGGCGTATCGGTGACGTTCACCCGCGCGGTTACGCCGGCTACCTCGAGTCGTAACGGGAGCTCCAAAGCCTGGCCGACCGTAACGGTGATCTCTGCGTGCGCGGGAATGAAGCCCGGCCCTTCGATCGTCAGGTTGTAAGTACCCACTTGCAGATAAGCAAACCGATAACGCCCCTCAGCATCTGTGGTGGTTTGCTGTCGCTGGTTTGTTTCAGTATGCGTCGCAGTTAATCGCGCGCCGACAACGCTTCCGCCATTCAGATCTCGCACGCTTCCGCTGAGCGTCGCCGACGTTACCGTCTGTTGGGCCGTCAGGGATTGCGAACCGATCGCTAATAGCGCAACGATTAATGTGAAGAACCTGATTAGAAGAGACACGCGCATTTCTTTTCCATTTGATCCACGTCGTGCGGTGACCCTGTTTGGAGTACCGCCTTTAGGCGGGCTTTTATTAAACTGCCAACAAAGAAAACTACCCGCCTGAAGGCGGTACTCCAAACCGGCAACGCTCAAAACAAACCGGAGCTGAATCCGGTTTGGTATGCGTACCACAAACCGAACGTTATGCTCAGGCAAGCGACAGCGGCCTGTAAGCGGTAGTGTATTCCAGTCAGACTGCGCGAGCTCAGCGCGAACGGCAGTCCGATCAACCCCGACATCAAAAGCATCCCGACAATCGAACCAACTCCAAAAACTGCCAGGTACAACAAACCAAGTGATACGGATTTAATTTGAGTCAAGACCAGTAAGGTGAGGGCGCCGGATCCGGCAAGCCCGTGCATCGCCCCAATCAAGAGCGGTTTAATTCCCACCGACGAAACAGCGTGGCTATGCTTCGACTCGTCAGGTTGCTGGTGTCTGGTGGCCGGCTCATGAAAGTGAAGATGTACGTGGTCAAGGCCGTCGTGGCTGTGCTTGTGAAGATGCACCTCGCTTCCCTTCTTGAGCGCGCGCCACAAAGCGCTGACGCCTAAACCGAGGATCATAAGTGCCACCAAAAACTCGAACCAGTTACTGACCCGCTCCGGAATCGCCACGCGCAGCAACAAAACGATGACGCCCATAATCAAAAGCGTCGCCGTATGTCCCACGCCCCACAAAGCTCCCACGAGTGCAGACAGCAGCAGATTACGGTGCCGGCTGACGATGGTCGAGACAGCAACAACGTGATCCACTTCAGTAGCGTGCTTAAGACCGAAAACTAACCCCAGTCCCAACAGGGCGAGCATTCCGGCAGAAGTGAGTGAAGGGTCCATTCGTGTTGAAGATAAAACGAGAACGCGCGATTAACAAACTGCGGCAGACTCGACTTGTTTGGAGTTCCGCCTTCAGGCGGGCTTTTCAAACTGGACTTGAAGAGGCTTCATCCAAAGAAAAAACCCGCCTGAAGGCGGCACTCCAAACTTTCTCAAAAGAAGCCGGCTATGAAAAAGCGAAAAGGCGCAACAGTTTTTGGGCTGTCGCGCCTAATCTAAGTGTGGTCACTGTCCTCACCCCAGCAACCACGTGATGGAAGGATTCACCAACCATCTAGTTGGTGTCACTATAGCGCGCCTCGACGGACACCGCAACTGTGCTCTCGGCGCGCAGACATTGTCATGAAGTAAGATGATAGTCCCGCGCGTCGCCCACAACCGGCGGCTCGCCACCGCCTGGGAGCACTTGATCGGTCACGTCGAAGAAACGAATAACGCTGAAAGCGTTGGCGAATTTCAGCCCAGGCCGGGGTCCCCGCGCGGGCAACCCGCGTGGGGTGGAAGTGTTTGCTCTGAAACTCGGTGTCGCCTTTCGCCGGCATCGAACTGAGCAGTGCAATTAACTTCGGGATAGCATTTAGAGGCTGTGCGGGAGACACTATGACAACAGCAAGGCAACCTGCCGCGCACCGGCAGTCTAAGACTGAGAAATTATCGCGCACCGCAGGCAGAGAATGACCGGCAAAGAGGAACTTTTGTTATGCGAGTCGCAGCAATCTATGACATTCACGGAAATCTACCGGCGTTGGAAGCTGTGCTGCAAAAAATTAGAAAAGCCGAAGTAGAGCTTGTTGTGGTGGGCGGCGATGTCGTTCCTGGTCCAATGCCGCGCGAAACGCTTGAGTGTTTGCTCAACCTCGATATTCCGGTTCAGTTCATTCAAGGCAATTGCGAGATTGACGCACTGGCGGAGATAACAGGCGCTGGCGCAGTCAGATTCCCGGAACAGGTTCGAGAGGTTATGCGCTGGTCCGCAGAGCAGATTTTTCCCGAATACGAAAAGTTAGTAGCGGAGTGGGCTAAAACGCTTCGCATTGAAATTGACGGTCTGGGCGCGGTGCTGTTTTGCCACGCCACGCCGCGAGACGACAACGAGATTTTCACCCGACTCACGCCGGTAGAGTGTCTCTTACCAATCTTTGGCGGACACGACGCGAAATTGGTCGTTTGCGGTCACACGCACATGCAGTTTGATCGAATGGTTGGAAACATCCGCATTGTAAATGCCGGCAGCGTAGGAATGCCGTTTGGTGAACCCGGCGCTGATTGGCTTTTGCTTGACGGTGAGGTTCAACTTCAGCACACCACCTACGATCTGACAAAAGCCGCCGAACGGATTCGGAAAACAAATTATCCGCAAGCGCAAGAGTTTGCGGCAAATCATGTTCTGCAACCCCCAACAGAGGAGCAAATGCTTCAAGCGTTTTCCCGGGCTGAATTGAGATAAGGCCGCGCACCGGCGGTCGAAGACCTACACGCTTACCCGCAGTCAAAGACCGGGTGCCTGCGCCAATAGTTCAAGATCGTGACCGTCAGGATCCTCGAAGTAAATCGAGGTTGCGTTCATCCACTCATGATGAACCGGCTCTGATACCTTCACGCCTTTATCCGTGAGTTCTCTCGCCGCCTGTTCAAGATCGCCGGCGCTGACTGTGAATGCGAAGTGTTGCGTCGGCCAGTTGCCCTTGTCCTCCTGCAAAACCACCATCCCTGCATCGCCGCCCACATAAAGAAAAACCCAGCGCCGCGCGTCGTCGCGAATGCCTTCCCTCAATCCAAGTATGTCTTTGTAGAAAGCTTCGGCACGCTCAAGGTCTTTCACCTTGATGGCAATTTCGTAAACACCTTTAAGAGGTAACATCCGGGCTCCTTGTTCAACGAGTTTTCGCGAAATCAGCGCGGCGAGTTTAGTAACCCTTCGGAACTCCCTACAAGCCCATGCCCACAACCTTTCCACCCGCCGGAGCATCGGAAAGGTGCCTTCGCTCTCCCGCTTGCAAAAGCAAACGACTCTTGCAAAACTCGTTAGCGAAATTCTTCCGGGAGAATCCTATGAAAACCAGCCTACGCATTATCGCTTTTTTCGCTCTTGTACTTGTTATTTCGGTCCCCGTTTTTGCCGACACAATTCACCTAAAGGACGGCAACGTTATTCGCGGCCAGGTAATCGGTTTCAGGGACCAGCAGTTTACTGTTTTGGTGGGATCGGGTTCGCAGGGCCGACGCAGTCGCACGATCGTTTACATTGAAGACGTCGAGTCAATCGAATTTGATTCGGCTACTACTGCCGCTGCTGCTTCCCTGGCGAACGAAGAGGTACAGCCTACGAATACCGCTCCGGTATACAAGGACCCGGTTGCGAGCCCGACCCCGGTCGATAACACTCGTCCCCCGGTACGTTCGACCACACAATCCACTACGAATACTACGCCCACTTTTTTCACGATCAGAGTTTCCGTGCGAGCGGACAACGCGAACAATGGTTGGACAAACAGCGGGCTCGTCGTTCGCAAGGGACAACGAATACGGATTTCGGCAACCGGGCGCGTCTCGCTCGGGGGCGGCCGCTTCTCGACTCCGACCGGGCTGGCCGGGGCTGATAACGAAAAACTGATGCGCGGCGAAGCGACCGGCGCGATGATCGCCGTGATCGGCGACGACAATGACGACTTTTTACTGATCGGGTCGAACCGCGAATTCGTGGCGCAGCGCGACGGCGTGCTATTCCTCGGGGTGAACGAGGGCAATCTCGCGGATAATACCGGCTCTTATGACGTGGTGATTAATGCCGAGGCAGCCGGCCGGTAGACCCATCTGATAGAAGGCGCGGGCAAACTTCCGTTTCTTTCAGGGCATCACAAGATGTCGGCCGACAATTGTAAAAACAGGCGGTTTGAAGCCATTTCCTTCTCCGCTCCCTTTCAACCGCAGGTGATTTCTCATGAGATTTTTTAAGTTGACGCGCACGCTGCTCCCCTTTCTCGCCTTCGCGCTGCTCGCTGGTATGGGATGGACTTTTTCATCCGCCCAGTCTCGTCGCCAGCCACCCACGAGCAACGAGAAAAAGAATAAGCGTCCGGATCCGGCTCAGCCCGGCGCAACCCCCGAGGAACCGTTGCCACCCGATCTCATGGGCAAGCCTCAGGAAGCGGACAAAGTTACGGTCACCACCCAGATCGTTAACGTCGACGTCGTCGTTTATCACAAAAAGAGCGGCCAGGTTGTAACTGGTTTGAAGCGCGAGAATTTCACGATCTTCACCGACAACAACAATCAGCAGACGATCACTAACTTCTCAACTCCGGAGGCTCCGATCACCCTCGCCATGGTGATGGAATACAGCAAGGTTGGTGAGCTGATGGGTTACTACGGCAGCGGCGGCCAGGAACCCGGACAGTATGAAATGATCCGGCCCACCGCCATGTTTTTATCGCAGTTCATAACGCCGGAAGATTACGTCTCAGTAATTGCTTACGACCTGCGACCGACGCCGATCACAGATTTCACCAACGACCCGGCGCGTATTCAACAGGTGATCAGCCTGCTGCTGCGGAACCCGCCGGCCTTTAGTGATTCGAATATGTTTGACGCGCTGAAGTTGACGTTGATTGGTGGAAAGGGCGATGCCGCCGCCCTCGATAACTCAGATCAGCGTCTGGTTGATTATGCGGGCATGGTAGCAGTGCAGGGCACGCGGCGACGCGCCATCCTGTTAATTGCCTCGGGTCTCGACACCTTCAGCAAGATCAATCAGGACCAGGCGCGTAAGATTGTTCAGAACGCGGGCATTCCAATTTACATAATCGGTACCGGGAATCTGTTTCTTAAGAAATACGATCATCTGCTCGATCCGGGACGCGGCTCAAACATACTGGGCATTCCCCTCGACCGCATGTCGTTCCTGCAAGCGAATAACATTCTGGGCACCTTTGCGAAAGACACGGGCGGCGCGTTTTACCCAATTACTTTCGCAGGCGAGTTGCCAAAAGTGCTGGGTTCTATCAACTCGCTCCTGCGCAGCCAGTACAGCCTCGCCTTCAACCCGGGCGACGTTCACGATGGCAAGCAACACAAGATAAAAGTCAGCGTCGATGTGAATGGCGACGGCGTGAACGATGACAAGGAATATGTGATCCAGGCGAGATCGATTTACAACGCACCCAAGCCCGACGCAGCCGCTAAGCAGTAATCGGTAATGACGTCAGTACCACCACGCGGTAGCGGGTGGGTCAATCGATTGCCAATTGTCGACTGCCAATTTCAGATTTAATGTTTCGCCCAAGGCCAATCGGCAATCGCAAATCGACAATCCGGAGACCCACCCGCTACCGCGTGGTGGTACCGACCTCATCCAGCCACTAGTCTAATTCCCCGGAAAGCGAGCTTACGTTGTGAGGCGGACGCAGAAACTTTCAACGAAGCCGTGATACGCTCAGCGCGTGATCGAAACTGACGTCGTCGTCATCGGCGGAGGAGCAGCAGGACTCTTCTGCGCCATTGAAGCCGGGAAGCGCGGACGCAAGGTATTAGTCGTCGAACACGCGGAACGCATCGGCAAAAAGATTGCGATCTCCGGTGGCGGCCGCTGCAACTTCACCAACCTCTACGTCACCGCCGAAAATTTCATCTCCGCTAACCCACATTTCTGCAAATCCGCGCTCGCGCGTTTCACCCCGGCAGATTTCATAGCGCTCGTTGAGCGTCACGGCATCGCTTATCACGAGAAAAAGTCAGGACAACTTTTTTGTGATGGCAGCTCGGCGCTAATCATTCAGATGTTATTGGCGGAAGCGCGTGAAAGTGGCGTTGAGGTTCGTTGCCAAACAACCGTGCGGAACGTTAAGAAAACCGAACAACGATTTGAGCTTGAAACGACTGCGACGCTGATCACCGCACAGTCAGTGGTTGTGGCAACAGGCGGCCTGTCAATCCCGCCACTGGGGGCGACAGACTTCGGTTATCGCCTGGCGCGTCAGTTTGGCTTGTCGCTGGTCGAGCCCTGGCCGGCGCTCGTGCCGTTTCTTCTATCGCGGGAAACACTGCGCGAGTTGGCGCCACTTAGCGGCGTGTCGCTCGATGCATTGGTCAACTGCGACGGCCAGGAGTTTCGCGAAAACTTGCTCGTGACGCACCGCGGCCTCAGCGGTCCGGCCATTCTTCAGATCTCCTCCTATTGGCGGCCGGGTTTGTCAGTAAACATCAACTTGTTGCCAGACATTGACGCGCTCGCGCTTCTTAATGAGGAAGCGGCTAGCGAGATGAGCCTGGCCAACTTTCTTGGTCAGTTTTTACCGAAGCGATTTGCTGCAGCCTGGTGCAACTTAAACTTCCCTTCCCTGCCGCTGAAACAGTATTCGCCCGCGCAACGAGTCGAGATCGCGCGTCGACTCAGTCAATGGCACGTAACCCCTGTTGGCACGGAAGGCTTCAAGAAGGCTGAAGTGACGGCTGGCGGTGTTTCAACTGCGGAACTGTCGTCGCAAACGATGGAGGTGAAAAGCACGCCCGGGTTGTATTTCATCGGTGAGGTGGTAGATGTGACCGGGCATCTGGGCGGATTCAATTTTCAGTGGGCCTGGGCATCCGGATATGCGGCGGGCCGAGCGGCATAACTTGAGGACAAAACCATTTTCCATTTGTCAGTTCAATTTTTTCATTTGTCATCGCCGACCAGACGACCTGGCGTCCCTCCGTGCCCGAAGTCTGCGCGGCGGAGCTGCGCATCGAACGTAGCCAGATGGCAGATGAAAAACTTGAACTGACAAATGGAAAATGATCTTTGCTCACGCGGAGTGTAATCTCACACGAAACTCATCATTGATCGCATTCAGATCGGAACGCCGGTTCGCGAATTGCCGGCTGTTGCGCAAGAGCGCGGGTAGTCCACCAGTCGGTAGTTTCAATCCATAGGCCGGACTCGCAAAGATTGCAGCCAGCTGCGGATTCAAGCGCTGCGGCACGCCATAACGAATCGCCTTTTGCGCAACTGGTGAAAATCCCGCCGTACGACGCGGATTAATAAACTCAAGCGAGTGATCGAAGATGTTTATTCGAGTGTTCTGATCTCGCACCGCCAGATCGCGATGTACCAGTAAATTACTGAGTGCTTCAATGACCGCAGCGCGGTGATAGTTTGCTCGTGCCGTCACCGGACTGTCGCTAACATCAGCCGCCGGGAAACTTTTCGGCCGCGCCTCCCACAGGTCGCAATAACGTTGGACAAAACGCAGCGTCGTTTCAAATAGCGTCAGCAAGTTGCCGTTAATGGTCGCCCGCTCGACTAAGGGTGCTTCAAGTGAGTCCCCGGCAAACCGGTTGGTGACAACAGTGGACCGCGGCAACAATTCCTGTACACGCTCGTCACGTCCGAACAAAAGTAAACCAGCAACAGTGGGAACGAGTTGACCGGCATACTCGGTGGCGAGCAACAAGTCGCGTTCGAGGACCTCACTCGTCGGATAACCGCTGACGCGTGCGTTATCAAAGGCGTCACCTTCAAACTCACGCAAAAAACTCCAGAGGTGTGCCTCGTCAATGTCGCTGGTTGAGGCGCCGGGCACCGGCAGGTTTTCGTAGCCCAGCGGCCGCGCATCGTCTATCAGAACCGCCACTTCTTCGCGCGTGGCCTCGCGCTTTTCCGATCCAATTCGCAGATAAAAGCGCCCGTCCCTGGTGCGATACGGCCTGCGTTTGCCGTCAACATCAAGCGCCACAATCCGCCGGCCGTTGTCGAAGGCGATGCGATCGATGTAGGGCATTAGCGAAGGTGCAATCTCTTCACGACAGATACGCACCAACTCCTCCTGCACACCCTCGGGATTGTCCACTCCCTCAATGCGCAACTGATCGGTGACACCGAAAACGATTACGCCGCCGCCGGTGTTGGCGAGGGCCACGATCTCCTGCGCGATCTTTTCTGAGTTGGAAAGTTTTACTTTGAGCTCGAGAAACGTGTCTTCCCCGCCGCGAATCAAGCGCAGCAATTCAGTTCGGGAAGTCTGTGGTGCTGGAGTGGAGAGGTAGTATTCCTGGAAGGAACGTTCGGTTGCGGGTTCGTGCCGCTGATTACTACGAAATTTTCTGCGCGCCATTTGTGTATTGGCGGGGCCGCGTGTTCGAGATTGGTCTCAGAATCTGCCCGCCCGGACGCCTGAATTCGACCAGGCATCACTGGAATAAATTTTCACACTGACCCGATCACTCGTTGCCTGGCTCGTTCACAGCTTCAAGAATTTCCCGCTCGCGTCGCTGCAGGGATTCACCCTGCCCCTCAATCATCAGCCAGTAAAAAACGAGCGAAAGCAGTGCCAGCACGCCGAGTGTAACATACTCAAGAACCACATTCCTGCCGATGTAACCTGCCGCAGTAGCCGCTAACGGCGGCAACATGAGCAGGAGAATTAGCGGTATCAGTAACAGGCCAACAGCGCCGGAAACGTTAAGCCGTTTGCCAAACTTCATGCGCCTGGGAAAGCGAACTGAAAGAGCATTCCCCACCACTGACATGAGCAAGGCAAAGATGATCCAGCTCAGCCCGACGAAGAGCAACGCCGATAGAGTCAGATCGCGGAACACGAGTCCATTCACGATTAGCCATACCGCTGAGAAAAGAAACGCCAGCGTCGCCAGCGCGATGTTTTTCCCCAGCAACACCGTCTTGCGAGGAACTGGAGAAAGAATCAAGGTGCGCATGCCGGCGTGTTCAAAAGCGAACTGATTGCAAAACAGGCCAGACAGAATCAGAAAAACATAAAGTACGCCGACCGTCGCCATTAGACCTTCACCATAGAAAAAGAAATCGCTCGTGAATCTGGTCGTAGCCGAACCGGCCTGATCGAAACGACGCCGGTTCATCAGTCGCACCACGATCAGGAGCATCGGCATCAGCGTCATCATGCGCACCTGCGCGTTGCGCAGCAGATAATGCAACTCCTTCTCAACAACGGCTGACAAGGCCGGCGAGAGCAAAGGAATTTCCCAGCCGCCGTAGCCGGACGCGGAATCAGGTTTAATCAGCGTTTGCGCGCGACGCTTTGTTCCACCTCCAAGCAAAGCACGCCGTGATAGCCAGTAGGTGAAACCCATCAGGGCAACTGTGTAGACGCTCACGGCTGCGAGTGCGAGAACATAACCACCGGAGTGGCCGCCGATGCCGTATGTGAGTGCGTAGGCGATTGCGCCGGGCGGTGTCCAACGCAGCATTGTGATTGACTCAGCGTGCCGGAACAGGGCGGGGGCGATTTGTCCGAACAATGCGCCGCCGAGTCCGGCGACTAGTCCGATCAAAGCGAGTAGCGTTTCCCCGCGCGTTCGCTTTTTCCGAATTAGCGAACCAACCGACGCAGAGATCCATTTTGAAAGCGCCACGCCAAACAAGACGGCAAGGCCCGCCACTAGTAAGCCAGCGGCGATGTTTCCGCGCCCAAGACCCGCACCGAATCCGATCGCAATGATTGCGGGAACCGCAAAGATTGACTGCAAACTTGCAAGCTCACTGATGAAGTCGAGGGCGAACAGCTTGCGAAAACTGATTGGATAAAGACGCAGATTGCCCGGATCAAATTGACGATTGCTGCCGATACTGAGTGGCAGCGTCGACCAAACGAGGTAACATAAAGCGATGATTGAAAAGAAAATGAACTCTGCGGAAGGGAGCCGTTCCGCCCGTGCGCCGCGCTGACTGCGAAGCGCTGTCTCCAAACCGAAGCTGGGCGAACTTAACGCATACGCAGCAAAGCCAAGAGCAATAGCAATCAACAAAGCGAGCGCCAGTGCGGCGAGTATCGCCAGCAGTGTCACCAGGCGGTTGACCTTCGCTTTCGACGTGCGCAGCGAATTACGAAACAGGGACCACTTAAGCCAGATTAGTGTGAGCAGCTGGGACATATACTAAGAATACCCATCGCACAGGAGTCGAATCCGATCGCCGGAACAGCTATCGCAATCCGGGTTTCAGCGCCAACGGCGGATATGTTACAGCCCAGGGCAACGCCCTGGGTCAGGAGCAATTGAATCTTGGAAGCGCTGAAGGCGCGACATACTCTGTCTGACTGATTCCATCCTGGGCCGCTGGCCCAGGCAATTACATTTCGCGCGGTTGGCGCTGATAGTCGAAGTGTTCATACGCAAATGGAAGTTGCTGAAATGGACTTTCGTACAAGTCTAAAAACATCCGCCTGAAGGCGGTAATCCAAAACATGGATGGCTAACAAAGGTTACGTCAGTCTTGGCTCAAATCTTGGCGACCGTGCCGCGCATCTTCTGCTTGGCGTTCGCAGCCTGGTGGACGCCGGATTCGCCGTCACGCGTCTTTCCCAGATCTATCAAACCGAGCCAGTGGAGACGTTTCCGCAGCCACTGTTCTTAAACCTCGTCGCCGAGTTCTCCGTTAACAATCTGTCCGCTGACGACGCGTTGAGCCGTCTGCTGGAAATCGAACAGGCGCTCGGCCGCACGCGGGAAGTCTCAAAGGGCCCGCGAACAATCGATCTCGATCTGCTTTTCTATGGCAACGAAACCAGCGCCACTTCGCGGCTAACCCTGCCTCATCCTCGCCTGCAAGAGCGGCGTTTCGTGCTCGTTCCGCTACATGAGCTGGCGCCGCATATGGTTCACCCTACGCTAAATAAAACGGTCGGAGAGTTACTCCAGGCAGTTCCCGACCACTCCCGGGTCGAGCTCTGGAAACCGTAATTGTCTGGGCCGCGACATTTTCCCATTTTCCCCGCTTTGCCGTTATAATGCCCCCACTTGCGAAAGACCCTTACATATTTCCAATCGTTTGCTTCCAAACGCAAATCAAATATTGCGTTGCGGCTGTCAATGACAACTTGTGCCTGCGCAACAGTGCGGGCAGTTTAAGTATTGATTGGCGGCGCCACAGCGCGGCCAATGAGGTGAAATATGCCCTATCTCAAACCTGAACGTCCGGAAAAAGTTAACGCGCCATCATTAAAGGCGAGCAAGCAACGCGGCGAGCGGCTGGTTTGCTTGACCGCTTACGACTTTCCGACCGCGCGTATCGTGGACGAAGCGGGCATTGACATCATTCTCGTGGGCGACAGCCTCGGTAATGTTGTGCTCGGCTACGGAAACACCGTGCCCGTTACCCTCGACGAGATTCTGATCCATCTGAAGGCAGTACGACGCGCCGTGCAGCGTGCACTCCTCGTAGCCGATATGCCCTACGGTTCGTTTCATACCGGCCCTGACGATGCCGTCAGAAACGCTCTGCGTCTGGTGAAAGAAGGCGGCGCCGAAGCCGTCAAACTCGAAGGCGGCCACAAGCGCGTCCAACTCGTTAAGCGTTTGGTGGACGAAGAAATCGCCGTGATGGGCCACATAGGTTTGACGCCGCAATCGATCAACAAGCTGGGCGCGTACCGCGTGCAGGGCAAGACGGCGGCAGCGGCTCGACAGTTATTAGACGACGCCCGCGCACTCGAAGACGCAGGCGCGTTTGCGATCGTTCTTGAAGTCGTGCCGCGCGAAATCGCAAGCATGATTAGCGCGGCGGTCAGCATTCCGACAATCGGTATTGGCGCCGGCGCCGGATGCGATATACAGGTTCTGGTTTTGCACGACATGCTCGGTTTGTCCTTTGGAAAGCTGGCGCGTTTTGTGCGGCCCTACGCGAACCTGCATGAAGTAATCACGGATGCGGTCACGCGCTATGCGGATGACGTTCGCAGCGGCGCATACCCTTCGGAAGACGAGTCGTACGCGCTGCCCGCGGAAGCAGCTACTGAACTGAAGATCGAGAAGAGCACTGAGCAGGCGGCCGTTAAATCAGAAACATAACGGTTGACCTGTCAGCGTGCGGCGCTTTCTCGTTTAGAGTTTCCGCTGTCCACTTGCACTGCGCGGCTTCCTCTAATTACGATTTACTATCACGATTCACTATCTATGGAAATCATTAATCGCCGCCAGCGCATGAGCTCAGTTGCGCGCAAACTGCGGCGCGAGCAGGATCGAACAATTGGATTAGTGCCCACGATGGGAGCGCTGCACGAAGGCCATCTCAGTCTCGTGCGCGAAGCGCGTCGCATGTGCGACAAAGTTATTGTTTCGGTTTTCGTTAATCCGACGCAGTTTGGTCCGGCAGAAGATTTCGAACACTACCCTCGCGACTTAACCAAAGACACCGCGCTGCTCACTGACTACAACGTCGATTACATTTTTGCACCCAGCCCGGAAGAGATTTATCCGCGTGATTTTTCGACCTATGTAAACGTCGGCGGTTTGTCGAAGTTACTTGAAGGCGAGTCGCGACCAGGTCACTTTCGCGGCGTCGCTACTGTGGTCGCAATTCTGCTGAACACTGTTCGGCCAGACTTCGCATTCTTTGGTCAGAAAGATGCCCAGCAAGCCGTAATCATTAGACGCATGGTGCGCGACCTCGCCTTTGATACGGAGATTGTGGTGTTGCCAACCGTTCGCGAAGATTCCGGACTAGCAATCTCGTCACGTAATTTGTATCTGGATGAAGAACAGCAGCGGTCTGCGGCTGTAATACATCGAGCGTTGAAGCAAGCGAAGGAAACTTTCAAAAAGGGCGAGCGTCACGCGAGCAAACTCGCCGACATCGTTCGCTCGACGATTGAAACGGAGCCTCGGGTTCGTGTTGACTACGTGAGCGTCGTGGACGGGGAAACGCTTGAGAAACTCGATAAGATCGATGAACGGCCGACCTTGATCGCAGTTGCCGCCTACGTCGGAAAGACCAGATTGATCGACAATATCATCATAAACAAAGTTAAGAAGGATGGATCCATTACCCTGAGTTGACCTCGCGCACTGCGGTTTCCTGCCTCGTTTGCTAAACTCCTGCCACAGGAAATATGTCGGATTCGATCAAGCAAAAGACCCAAATTGTGTTCACGCTTAACGGCGAACAGACGGAGGTGGCGTTTGCGCCGCACAAAACGCTGTTGGAAGTGGTGCGCGAAGATCTGGCTTTGATGGGGACGAAGCACGGATGTGAACTGGGAGAATGTGGTACCTGCACAGTGCTCGTGAACGGCCGCTCGATTTTGTCGTGCCTGATGCTGGGACTCGACGCTGAAGGCCAGGACATTAAGACGATTGAAGGCATGGCAGATGGTGCTGAGCTTCATCCGTTGCAACACACTTTTGCTGACACAGGCGCGGCGCAGTGTGGCTATTGTTCACCCGGCTTTTTGCTGGTCGCCGAGGAATTATTAAAGAAGGACCCAAATCCCTCGCGCGAAGTGATAAAAGAAGCACTCTCGGGCAATCTTTGCCGCTGCACCGGCTACATAAAAATTTATGAGGCAGTTGAGCTGGCAGCCGCACGCATGCGCGGCGAAGAGATGGAACTGCCGCGCGAGAGTGTGTATGGCTTGGAATAGTTTTCAGCCGCGTATTAACGCGGAGTCACGCAGATAAGTAAGTCAATCAGGTTTGGCGGTTCAGATCTGATCCGCGTATGTCCGCGTTAATCCGCGGCCAATTGCTAAATGAATGGCGAACAATGATTCAAAAAACGGCAAGCCGCTGAACGTCGTAGGTAAGCCTTTTCGCAAGGTTGACGCGCGTGCCAAATGCACCGGCCAAACCAAATTCGCGGATGACATCGTGCTGCCGCGTATGTTGTTCTGCAAAATTCTGCGCAGTCACCTTCCCCATGCGCTGATTAAGAGTATCGATACTTCAAAAGCCGCTGCACTGCCCGGAGTCGTTGCGATTATTACTGGCAAAGATCTGCCGATCTCCTACGGCATCCTGCCGGTCAGTCAGGACGAACACGCTTTGTGCATCGACCGCGTTCGTTTCATTGGCGATCCGGTGGCAGCCGTCGCCGCCATTGACGAAGATGCCGCGTTCGACGCGATGAACCTGATTGAAGTCGAATACGAACCGCTGCAGGCCATCGCCTCGATTGAAGACGCGATCCTGATCGACGAACCTCGCATTCATGACTACGGCGATGAAGGCAACATTCATAAGAAAGTTTCCCTTGAGTTCGGCAATGTCGACGATGGTTTCGCGCTGGCCGACCTCATTCGAGACGACATCTTCTTTTACGAAGGCAATACTCACCTGCCGATGGAGCAACACGCGGCGGTCGGCAATTTCGATCCGGACAATAAGCTGACGCTCTGGAGTTCCACGCAAACGCCACACTACGTTCATCGCGCGCTCGCGAAAGTCTTGGAGTTACCCCCAAGTCACGTTCGCGTAATTGCGACGCCAAACGGCGGCGGTTTTGGCGGCAAGAGCGATCCGTTCAATCATGAAGTGATTGTCAGCAAGCTATCGATGATGACCGGGCGGCCGGTGAAGGTGACGCTTACGCGCGAGGAAGTCTTCTACTGTCACCGCGGTCGGCATCCCGTGTTGATGCGCATCAAGACCGGCGTCAAAAAAGACGGCGGCATCACCGGGATGCACTTTCAGTCGTTCCTCGATGGCGGCGCTTACGGCAGCTACGGCGTAGCCAGCACCTTCTACACCGGCGCGCTGCAAACAGTTACTTACGAAGTGCCGCGTTACAAATTCCAGGGACTGCGCGCCTTCACCAACAAGCCGCCGTGTGGCCCGAAACGTGGGCACGGAACGCCGCAACCGCGCTTCGGCCTCGAAGTTCAACTCGACAAGATTGCCGAACAGCTAAAGCTCGACCCGGCTGCTATGCGCCGCGCGAATCTGGTGAAGCCTGACAGTTTAACTGCGAATTACCTGCGCATCGGTAGCATGGGACTGGGCCAGTGTATCGACAAGATCGTCGAAGGCTCGGACTGGAAGAACAAGTTTTCCGGTTGGAATCAGATTGATAGAAAACTGCCCTACGGCAAAGGGATCGGCATAGCCTGCAGTTCGTATATTTGCGGCGCCGGTTTACCGATTTACTGGAACAATATGCCGCAGTCCGGCGTGCAGCTTCGACTCGATCGGCAGGGTGGCGTGTGCGTGATGTGTGGCTCGACGGATATTGGTCAGGGCTCAGATTCGATTCTCGCGTACATCGTCGCCGAGATTCTCGGCATTGATCCCTTCGACATTCGGGTCGTCACTGCCGACACGGATCTGACGCCCGTTGACCTTGGCAGTTATTCCAGCCGCGTGACGTTGATGACCGGTAACGCGGCGATCCAGGCCGCTGAACGCGCGCGCGAGTTCTTAGTAACTGCCGTTGCCGAAAAACTGGGTGTCCCGACAACGAATCTTTCGCTCGCTGAACGTCGCGTGTTCGACGTTGAAAATCCCGAGGTTGGAGTTTCTTTCGCGGAAGCGGTGGTACTGGCTGAATCAAAATTCGGCACGATCGGCACGGTTGGCTCCTACTCGCCCCCGCGTTCGCCGGGCAGGTACAAAGGGGCTGGCGTTGGGCCTTCGCCCGCCTATAGTTACTCGGCGGCAATTGCGGAAGTTGACGTCGATCCGGAAACCGGCATCGTCGTGGTCGAGCGAGTTTGGATTGCGCACGACATCGGCAAGTCGATCAACCCGATGCTGGTGATGGGACAGGTTGAAGGCAGCGTTTACATGGGTCTCGGCGAGGTGTTGATGGAGGAGATGGTTTACCGCGCGAACCGCAACGTAGTGCACAAGTTTCCTTCGCTGCTCGAATATAAGAGTCCGACGACGATGGAGATGTGCGACGTCAAGACTTACCTGATCGAGGACCCGGATCCGAATGGGCCTTACGGCGCGAAGGAAGTTGGACAGGGACCTCTGCTGCCGGTGCCACCGGCGGTTGCCAATGCGGTTTACGATGCGGTAGGCGTGCGCATTGACGAAGTGCCTATCACGCCGGAAAAAGTTTTGAAGGCGCTGCGGGATAAGGCCCGTGGACGTGAAGGCAGATTTGGCCCAGGCGCGGTGCCCTCGGTGGATTGGGAAGAACCGTTGCGCGTGTTAACGCCGGCCGAAGGCGGCGACGGAAAAGAGATGCCAAGTGTGGCAGTGCATTCATGACGTACGCAAGTGCTGAAAGGTATACCTGAGTGCGATTTGAATGGGACGATCAGAAGGCGCTTGAAAACGTTAAGAAACACGGCGTAACTTTTGGAGAAGCTACCGAGGTTTTCTACGACCCAAACGCTCTCGAAGATTATGATGTTGGCCACTCGGTCGGAGAGGCCCGTTTCGTTATCATAGGAATGTCTAGTCGTCGACTATTGTACGTAATCTATGCGGAACGCGTCGCCGATTCAGTTCGAATAATCTCCGCCCGCAAGGCCGGTCGTATCCAAGAAGAAATATATGAACGAACAAGAACCATCAACCGCTAGACCATTTGTCTTCACGGTAATTGAAGACGACGGCATAAACGTAACTATCGAAGTTTCGGAAGAAGACTACCAAGCGGATCTCGCCGCTGGCATTGATGAAGAGGCCACGATGAAACCCGGGCGGTACAAGATGAAGCGTGGCGGCTTTCTCAAGCGTCATCCGGAATTGAAACTTGAGGAAAAGCAGCGAGCTTAAGCCATGAGCAACGCCGGCATATTTCTAATTCAAGGCGACGGCGTACTTGTCGAGATGACTGAAGTTCCCTATGAATCTGAAGCCCTATTGCAGACTTTGCTTGCGAAGTATCCATCGCTTTTAGCTGGAAATCAGATCGATCCCAAGACCCCCAGGAAGTGGCTCTTTATTGAACGCGAAGCGGCGGTGCCATCGATGGAAGGTGGAGGCGGCCGCTGGTCGGCAGACCATCTATTTTTGGATCAAGAGGCCGTGCCAACAATTGTTGAGGTAAAGCGGAGCAGCGACACACGCATTCGCCGCGAAGTTGTTGGTCAGATGTTGGATTACGCGGCGAACGCGGTAGTGTATTGGCCCGTCGATCGTTTGCGGGAAAGATTCGCTAAAACGCATGGTCAACTAGCCGAAAACAAACTGCTCGAATTCCTGGACGACCAAATGGAGCCGGAAGAATTCTGGCAACTGGCGAATAAGAATCTGCAGGATCGGAACATCCGCTTACTCTTCGTTGCGGATGAAATTCCAAGTGAGCTGCAACGAATAGTAGAGTTCCTGAATGAACAGATGGATCAGACAGAGGTTTTAGCCATTGAGATCAAAAAATTTGTCGGCGGCGAAAAGATGGGTTTAGTGCCAAGGGTCATAGGACAAACGGCCGAAGCTCAAGTAAAGAAAACGGGTCTTTCCTCGACACCAGCTACAGTTCAAGAGATTGTAGACGTCATCAGGCGAAGATCTCCGAGAGAAGCAGAACTGGCGGAACAGATTCTAAGCTGGTCGAAACAATACTTCATTCCGAAGTGCAGCAGTAAGCAATTCCGGTTAGACCTCATAGACAACCCCACAACATTTCATCCTTTAGCGATAACCGATGACGGCCGATTGTGGATATACAACAAGAACATTCGAGGCACGCGTCCTTTTGAGGTTGCCGAAAACTGGACTGAGTTTCGTCGCCGGTTAGCTGATATTCCTGGCGTGAGTTTTCCTGATAATGAACACTATTCCAGTGCGAAGCTCTTATCGCTGTCGGACGATGCTTCTCTAGCACAATTCCTCGATGTTGTTGTTTGGTCGATCGAACAAGTCAAGGGAGCGAGTCAAAACGGACAAATCGCTTCGCCTTCTGATGCACACCTATGATGCGACTACCCAAATTTGACTACCGCGTACCGCGCACAATCGCGGAGGCGGCTAAGATCATGGCCGGCGCCGGGCCGGAGGGTCAGTTCGTTGCCGGCGGAACCGATCTCTATCCGAACATGAAGCGGCGCCAGCAAACGCCGCGAACGGTAATCTCCGTCACGCGCCTCCCTGAGCTCAACCAAATCACTGGCGATGGCAAATCCGGAGTCAGCATTGGAGCCTCTGTCACGCTTACGGACATCGTTGAGCATCCGATCATTAATCGTGATTATCCGGTGATCGCTTATGCCGCGCGCACCATCTCTACCCCGATTCTGCGCAACATGGGAACGATTGGCGGCAACCTGCTGCTCGACACACGCTGCAATTATTACGACCAGAATTACGAGTGGCGCAAAGGCATCAATTTCTGTTTGAAGAAGGACGGCGATGTTTGTTGGGTTGCGCCTGGCAGTTCAAAATGTTGGGCCGTGCAATCGTCGGATCTTGTCCCGGTGATGGTGGCGATCGGCGCTAAGTTTCGTTTGGCGTCGACACTTGGCGAACGGGTGATTGACGCAATCGGTTTCTACAACGACGACGGTATCGATTACTTGAAGAAGCGCCCGGATGAATTACTGGTCGACATTCAACTCCCGCCCCTTAATGGCTGGCGCGCTTCCTATCAGAAACTTCGTCGTCGCGGTGCCTTCGATTTTCCGGTGCTCGGTGTGGCCGCCTGGGTGCAAATAGACTCATCGTCGAGCAGTGAGCTGCCGGTTAAGAACGCGCGCATAGTTTTGGGTGGTATCGCGCCTTCACCGCTGGAAGTTAAGGAAGCGGCGGACGCGCTAGTCGGTGCGCCACTCGATGCGGATCACATCCAGGCCGCTGCCGAAGCCGCCTACACCAGAGCTCGGCCGCTCGACAATACAGACTTTGTGATGAACTGGCGAAAGCAGATGACGCGTCAGTACACCTTGAAAGCGCTTCAGCAGTTAATCAGTTCCGACTAAAGCCCGCCTTCGTTTGCCGTCCTCCGAGTTCAAGCCCATGACTGAAAGCCACGACGATGTTGCCGCGATCATCCTGGCGGCCGGTCGATCGACCCGGATGGGTTCGTTTAAGCCGCTCCTGCCGTTCGGACCTAAAACGATGATCGAGACTTGCGTCGATGTAATGCGCGCCGCCGGCGTTGAGACTGTGATCATTGTAGTCAGCGCCGATCGAGCCGCTGAGGTGCAGCAGTATTTGCAGGATTCTAACGTCGTGTTTGCAGTCAATCCCGACGCCGGCAGCGAGATGAGTGTGTCAGTTGCCCTTGGTGTCCGTGCGGTTCCTGACGACATAAAAGGTGTCTTGATTCTTCCGGTCGACCACGCTGCCGTTCCTCCTGAGGCAATCTCGACGGTAGTCGACGAATGGAAGACGGGGGCGGTCCTCGTCAAACCCGTCATCGGTGAACGCGGTGGGCACCCGGTGTTGGTCGATCTTCGGTTCCGAAAGGAACTACTAAACCTGAATCCGGCCGAGGGCCTAAAAGGCCTGTTTGATGCTCATGCATCGCAGGTCGCACGCGTCTCGGTCCATTCGAATTACGTTGCGCGCGACATGGACACATGGGATGATTACCGCGCTTTGCATGAGGATCTCTTTGGTGAACCGCCACCAGAAAAAGCTCGTTAAACGGTGACACGACACCCTATGTGCTTTAAGTTCACTGGGCCGTCATTCTGACCAACTAAAACGGCGAGACCCTCATCTAACGCAGTGCCCGCAACTGAACGGGCGAAGGAGACCCCATGTTTCTGACAAAACGAATCCCCCTGTTTGCCGTGCTGCTGGTGCTGCTCGGCAGTTCCCTGCTGATGGCCCAAAATCGTGGGCCGGTTGAATTCTCGCTGCACACAATTGACGGCCAGACCATCACCTCTGACAGCCTGCGCGGAGAGGTGGTCGTGCTGGCATTCGGCGCTTCCTGGTTACCGCTGTCCAAGACGCAGCTGCAGGGCGTGCGAAAGCTTGCTGACCAGTACAGCGATCGCGGCGTAGTCGTCTACTGGGTGAGCACGGAGTCGGAAGATCCGAAGTCGAAGAATTATGCCAGTGACGATCAACTGCGTGGCTTCGCTACCAAGTATGGTTTGAAGGTGACGGTGCTTCGCGATCCCGATGGCGCGGTGTCAAAAAAGATTGGCGTAGATCAGTTGCCGTCCCTCGTTATCGTGGATAAAAAGGGAAACCCCAGCGAGCCGATCGGCGGTCTCGATCCTAATGGCAATCTCGCGGGTCAACTCGCTAGCCGGCTCGACAAAGTTTTGGAGTAACCGGCGTTCGCATAACCGATTCAAGAGGCCGTCACTGGAAAGTGGCGGCCTTTTCCTTGTCCGCGAGGTTTGTGCTTGCCCCTCACGACGTAATCTAATAACTTCGCTTCGTACAAACTCTGATGACCTTCAAGTTTATTAATCCCGAATCTTTGGGCCCGCCTCAGGGCTATTCGAACGGTGTGTTGACGGACGCGGGCGGCAGACTGTTGTTCGTCGCCGGACAAATCGGATGGAATGAAAAACAGTCGATTGTGAGCGATGATTTCGTCGCGCAATTCGATCGTGCACTCGGAAACGTCGTCCAGGTTGTGACTGAAGCAGGCGGTAAGCCCGAGCAACTCGCGCGGCTTGTAATTTATGTGACCGACAAAAGCGAATACGTGGCAAGACGTAAAGAAGTCGGCGAGTGTTATCGCGCGCACCTGGCCAAACATTTTCCGGCGATGGCCCTGGTTGAAGTTAAAAGTCTGCTGGACGATAGAGCCAAAGTTGAAATCGAAGCAGTTGCAGTGCTTGATTAGACACTGGTCATTGAGATGACGATTCAAGCCAAGAGTTTCCTTTACGATCAGCGTGACGGCGTCGCCACGATAACCCTTAACCGTCCCGATCGGCTTAACGCCCTCACCTTTGAAGTTTACCGCGAATTGACTGACACCTTCGCGGCGGTGCAAAACGAGTCGGAGGTGCGCGCCGTTGTCATCACCGGCGCAGGGAAAGCATTTTGCTCCGGCGGCGATGTACACGACATCATTGGCGAACTCTTCAAACGAGACATGGAAGGGCTGCTCGAATTTACGCGCCTTACCTGTGAACTCGTCAGAAACATTCGCGCGCTCCGTAAACCTGTGATTGCCAGTCTTAACGGAACCACCGCCGGCGCCGGCGCTTGCATCGCCCTTGCATCGGACATCCGAATTGCGGCCTCGGAAGCACGCATCGCTTTTCTCTTTGTGAAGGTCGGCCTTTCCGGCGCCGACATGGGCGCTGCTTACTTGTTACCGCGCCTCGTGGGTTTGACTAAGGCAACTGAACTGCTTTACACCGGCGATTTTATTTCTGCGGCGGAAGCCGAGCGCATCGGACTCTACAATCAGGTCGTGCCGCACGATCAACTGGAGGCGACCACGCGCGCTTTCGCAGAGCGTTTGGCTCGCGGCCCGGCGTTCGCCATTGCCAAAACCAAAGAGTTGCTGGCCAGAGAAGCGAGCATGAGTTTTGACGCCGCGCTTGAGTGTGAAGCACAGGCGCAGGCGATCTGCATGCAGCATCCGGATTACCGCGAGGCCTATGAAGCGTTCGTGAATAAGCGAACGCCAACGTTTGAGTGAGCTCTAGCTATGGATAATTTTATCGACCAACTTCCGTTCTTCACGCCCGAGCACCGCACGCTGGCAGCCGACATGGAGTCGTTTGTCGAGCGCGAAATCGAAACCCGCAGCGCCGAAGAGCGCGATGTTGAGGGACAACTGCGAGAATTCGTGAGCGTGCTCGCCAAGGCTGGGGCGCTCCACTACGCGGTCGCCAGCCCCGGGGCGAAACTGGATGTACGCGCGGTCTGTTTGATTCGTGAAGCGCTCGCCTATTCGTCGGCGCTGGCCGACATCGCTTTTGTCATGCAGGGGCTTGGTACTTTCGCTATCAGTCAGGCTGCTCCTGACCATGTGCGCGATTTCTGGCTGTCGCGCGTCGTGGATGGTAAAGCGATCGCGGCGTTTGCGTTGACCGAACCGGATGCCGGTTCCGATGTCGCGGCTATCAAAACGACTGCGACGCGTGATGGTGATACTTACGTCATTGACGGCCGCAAACGATTCATCTCAAATGCAGGCGTCGCGGATTTTTATACCGTCTTCGCGCGTTCCGGTTCAGATACCAACGGGCGGGCCGCGCTGTCAGCCTTTGTCGTGAGCGCGAAGATGCCAGGCTTCAGCGTCACTGAACGCACTTCAATGATTGCTTCACACCCGATCGGCGAACTCGAATTCAAAGGGTGTCGGGTACCGGCGGAAGACATGGTCGGCAGTGAAGGCGATGGCTTCGTGCTCGCAATGCGAACTATGGACACCTTCCGCGCGACCGTGGGCGCCGCTGCTTGTGGCATGGCGCGTCGCGCGCTCGACGAATCGATTCGCTATTCGACTACCCGAAAGCAATTTGGACGTCTACTCGCGGAACATCAACTCATTCAGGAAAAACTGGCAGACATGATTACCGAGCTGGATGCGGCCCGCCTACTGGTTTACCGCGCTGCACACTTGAAAGATTCGGGAGCCGCGCGTGTGACCCGCGAAGCGAGCGAAGCCAAGTATTACGCAACCGAGGCTGCTTGCCGAATCATCGATCACGCCGTACAGATACACGGCGGCTCGGGATTGGTGCGCGGCAGCGTGGTAGAAAGACTCTATCGTGACGTGCGCGCGCTCAGGATTTACGAAGGCACGTCGGAAATTCAGAAACTGATCATCGCCGGACAGTTGTTGAAGGATTAAGTGGTCGAGCTTTGTAGGTAAAAAGCGGCGTCAAGCCGCCGCACTCCAAAAGGCTGTCGCTTTTTATGAGAATCAACATCATCGGCGGCGGTCCTGCCGGCATGTACTTCGCCATCCTGATGAAGCAGGCGGACGCCGCGCATGTCATCAACGTCTACGAACGCAACGGGCCGGACGATACCTTCGGCTGGGGTGTAGTGTTCTCAGGAAAGACGCTCGCAAACCTGCGCGCGGCTGATGAAGTGACGCATGCGGAAATTACACGCGCCTTCGCGGCCTGGGACAATGTCGACGTAGTACACGGGCAAGAAAAGATTTCAATTCACGGGAACAGTTTCTCCGGCATTGGGCGGCTGCAATTCCTGAAAATCTTACAACGGCGCTGCGAACAGCTGGGCGTCGAAGTGAAATTCAGAACCGAAGTCGCGGACGTCGAGGCGCTACGAACCTCCTGCGATTTATTGGTCGCCGCGGACGGCGTCAACAGCACGGTTAGAAAACAATACGCCGAGCGCTTCGTTCCCTCACTCGACTTAAGGCCGAACCGTTACATCTGGTACGGCACTAATCGGCTGTTCCATGGTCTGACTCTGACGTTTCGAGAAACGGACGCCGGCGTGTTTGCCGCACATTCCTACAAGTTCAATGATACGACCAGCACGTTCATCATCGAGTGTGATCCGCAGACGTGGCAGCAGGCAAACTTCTCGGCAATGAACGAAACGGAGACGCGCGTCTATCTCGAGCGGGTGTTCGCTCAGGATCTTGAGGGTCACCCGCTGCTGTCGAATAATTCGAAGTGGATTAGTTTTCTGCTCGTAAAAAACGAGCATTGGTTTTTCGAAAACCTCGCGATGATCGGTGACGCCTTGCATACGGCGCATTTCTCGATTGGTTCCGGCACCAAGCTGGCACTCGAAGACGCAATCGCGCTGTTTCAATGTTTGAAGAACACACCGGACGTTTCACTCGCGCTGAAGGAATTTGAGGCCAATCGCAAGCCTGTCATTGAAGAGTATCAAGCGGCGGCATACGACAGCATGGTTTGGTTTGAGAATGCTCGCGACTATATGAACTTGAGCACGATCGAATTGGCGTTTGCCCTGATGACCAGAAGTGGCCGCGTTGATCTGGCAACTTTACGAAGACGTGATCCGAATTTCGTCAGCAGCTATGAAACTGCGACAGCCCGAAACTAACTTAAGGGGTCCAGTCGGGCGCGAGGAGTCGGCGGCGGCCATCATCAACGAGCGCCGCCCCTGGTTCGTCAAGCTGCGCGCGATCCCACAACTTACACGTTACTGCCCGATGGGCCTGATCGAGAGCTTCACAATAGTTTGTGTACGTGCAGCGCCTTACTGCCTCGCCCTCGCCTAGCTTCACTTTCAAAAACCAATCCGGATCGGCGAGCGCCTGTCGCGCCAGTCCGACGATATCAGCGTCACCGCTTTGCAGAATCGCTTCGGCTTGTTCAAAAGTTGTGATGCCACCGGTTGCGATTATTGGCGTAGTAAAGCGTGATTCATTCACCGCTCGCTTTATGGCCGCGACAAGCGGCACGGTGCGACCGAACGGTCCGGTCTCGTCTGACAAAACCGTCGGCATGCATTCATAACCGCTTTGACCGGTGTACGGGTAAACCGCTTGACCCACCTTTGGTTGGTAGGCGTCTTCAAACTTACCGCCTTTCGAAAGTGACAGGAAATCAAAGCCGGCACGCGCAAACTCGATCCCGAAATAGATCGCGTCGTTAAGTCGGTTGCCACCTGGGATGACTTCGTCGGCGAGGTAGCGCGTGCCAATTACGTAATCGTCGCCCACGGCGTTTCGAACCGCTGCGTAAACCTCCAGCGGTAGTCGCAAACGATTTTCGCGAGACCCGCCGTAACCATCCGCACGATCGTTGAGCGCACTCAGAAACCCGGCCATGGTGTACGCGTGGGCGTAATGTAACTCTACGCCGTCAAAACCCGCTTCGCGCGCGCGACTCGCAGCAGCAGCGAAAATCGGCGGCAACACTGTCGGCAGCTCGCGCACGTGCGGTAGCTGCATATCTGTGACGTGTTCCCGATAACCAAAGCGCAGCGATTCCAATTCGCGAGCATTCAATACTCGCTCGAGCAATTCGTCGGTCGCCTGGTTAAGAAATTCCCTAACCTCGATTTCATCCGCAACAAGCCACTCAGAATTTGCGGTAGATTCAGCCAGTGCTTCCCGGTGACACTCGTCAATCTTGAGAAACCGGCTCAAATACTTTTCCTTTTCCGGACGGCGTTTGACGGAAAGGAAGTCGATGATCTGTATGAACAGTTTCGTCTGTCCTTCACTCGCGTCTCGTACGGTTTGCACCAGCTGCTTGAGGCCTGGGAGAAATCGATCGTGACCAATGCGCAGCAGTGGGCCGCTCGGGATGTCGCGAACGCCGGTGGCTTCAACCACGATCACTCCCGGTTTTCCGCGCGCAAAACGCCGGTACCAGTCCAAATTGTCTTTAGTTACAAAACCGTCTTCAGTCGCACGCCACGGCACCATCGCCGGCACCCAGGTACGGCTCGTCGCTTCGAGCTTTCCGATCCTGATTGGTTTAAAAAGCAGCGACCGCTCGGCCTCCTGCGCAGTGGGCCAGCGCGTGGCAGGAATCGCGTGCTTAATCGGGTTCTTAAACTTCCACATGTTCGCGCTCACTTTACCATGGCAATCAGGTTAGGTCCGGTACCCGACCAGTTGAGGGTGACCCAATCTGAGATGACGTTATGAAGTCAGTACCGGGAGCGGTAGCGATCGGGTCTCAGTTCCAACAGAGTCGAGTTCATTGAACACCAGACCCGGTCGCTATCGCTCCCGGTACTGACCTCATTGCCCGGATTTATCTTCCTACTAATCAGTTCAATGGTGTCTCCAGGGTAATAGGCTTCAGGGACGGCACACGAAAGATTGCCTCTTATGGTAAATTGAAAGCACCAAAATAATCCCGGCGGAGCATACTTTTGACTGACGAACTTCTCAAATGGCGAAGTGAGTTTCCGATCCTTGATCGGACTGTCTATCTGATTTCTCACAGCCTCGGCGCCATGCCCAAAGAAACTTATACGCGGCTGCAAGATTACGCCGATACCTGGGCGACCCGTGGCGTGCGCGCCTGGGCGGAGGGCTGGTGGGACATGCCCGTGTCCGTCGGCAATGAATTGGCGCCCATCATCGGCGCTGAGCCGGGCTCGGTCGTAATGCACCAGAACGTTTCGATTTGTCAGTCGCTTATTCTTTCCTGTTTCGAGCCGACGCCGAAGAGAAACAAGATCGTATATTCCGAATTGAATTTTCCCTCGGTGATGTATGTCTACGAAGCGCATGCGCGCGACGGCCGTTTGCGAATTGAAACGGTCCCGTCGGACGACGGCATAACGATTCCACTCGATCGTTTTCTGGCAGCGATTGATGAGGAAACTCTGCTCGTTCCTTTCTCGCATGTGCTCTTCAAAAGTGGTTTTCTGCAAAACGCTGAGGCGATCACCAAACGCGCACATGAAGTTGGGGCTCGCGTTGTGCTCGACACTTATCAGTCGGCGGGGACTGTTCCTTTCAACGTGAAAGATCTCAACGTCGATTTTGCGACGGGAGGATCCGTTAAATGGTTATGCGGCGGGCCGGGTGCCGGCTATCTTTACGTGCGTCCGGACTTGCAGAAGGAACTGGAACCAAAAACAACTGGCTGGATGGCGCATGAATCCCCGTTCGCGTTCGACACCGAGTTGCGTTATGCGCCGAACATTGCGCGCTTTCTCCATGGCTCGCCGTCAATCCCCGCGCTTTACGCAGCGCAATCCGGTTATCGGATCATAAATGAAATTGGCGTCGACAAAATTCGCCAGAAGAATGTTCGACAAACGGAACTGCTTATATCTCTGGCGGAAGAGGCGGGTTTTAAAGTCACCAGCCCGCGCGACAGCAAGTCGCGCGGCGGCACGATCACGATTGGACATACAGATGCCGCTGCCATCACCAAAGAACTAATCAATCGTGAGTTTATTGTCGATTATCGGCCCGGCGCGGGCGTGCGAATTTCACCGCACTTCTATAACACCGACGAGGAGCTGGAACTTGTCGTCAAGGAAATGAAGACGATTCGAGACACTAAAGCTTACAGCGTTCATGAAACTGCGGGAGCAGCATTCTGAATTTGGAAGTTCGTTCTTGGAGCTTTGTACTTTGAGCTTTGTACTTTCACTGTTGTACTTCGACGTGTTGAAGAGCGCCTGGCTAAAGAACAAAGCACAAAGATCAAAGTACAAAGTTCAAACTATTTATGTCTAAAGACTACGGCAGCAATGCACCGCTCTCCTACAACAAATACCTGCGCGTGGCGGACCTGATAGGTTTACAGGACTGTTTGTCTGACCCGCAGCATCACGACGAACTCCTTTTTATTACCATCCATCAAGCTTATGAGCTTTGGTTCAAACAAATTCTTCATGAGATTGATGCGGCAATCGTCTTCATGGGTGAGGATCGGCTCGCAGCAGCCGCACGCACAATGCGCCGCGTGGTAGAAATCGAAAAGCTGCTCGTCAATCAGATTCACATTCTGGAGACCATGTCACCGATTAGCTTCCTGTCATTTCGCGATGAACTCAATCCGGCGAGCGGATTTCAATCCATGCAGTTTCGCGAGATTGAGTTCGCCTCGGGCTTGAAGCATGAGAGCCTGTTGAACGAGTTTCTTGTTGATGAATTTGCGCATGGACGCCTGGCAAAACGATATAGCGCGCCGTCATTGGACACCGCGTTTTTTGCAGCGTTGCAGCAACGTGGGCTCGACGCGCCACCGAACGACATGAGCATCGACGAGGAAGAACGCGGGAAACGCTATGGAAAACGCACCCGCGCCGTGTTGGAAATCCTTACCCATTTCGACGAGAGAACCGATGAGTTTCAACTTGCGGAAGCTTTGTTGGAACACGACGAATACTTCTCTCTCTGGCGCTCGCATCACATCAAGATGGTGGAGCGCATGGTCGGCGCCAAGCGCGGCACTGGCGGTTCGGAAGGCGTCGGTTACCTGCGGACCACGCTCGACAAAAAATTCTTTCCCGAGTTGTGGGAAGCGCGCACCTATCTGGACACGAAGCACGGTGAAGCAGGCTGCCCCTTTGCGAAATCGTGATAGTTTTGGGGTGAGTCTGAAAGGTCTGTGATTGGGCATCAAGCAGCACAAAGCGCTAAAATATGAGTAGCAATTCAGATAGGAGGTGTACGCATGTCTCGAAACGTCCAGTACCTGACAAACGAGAACGGCGAGCGCACGGCCGTGGTAATGCCGATTGCGGAGTACGAAGAACTACTTGAAGATTTGCACCTAACCCGAATCGCCCGCGAGACGAGCGATGAACCAACTCGTCCGCTCAGTGAGTTTGTGAAAGAATTGCGAGTCGAAGGCGAGATCGATGTATGAAGTGCTTGTCACCCCCCACGCCGAGCGAGATTTGAGGCGATTGGATCGATCCACGAAGAACCGAGTCTTGCCTGTCATGATTGCTTTGGCGCAAGATCCCCGCCGGCATAGATGCCTGGAAGTTAAAGACGGAAGAAAGATTGTGGCGGATACGTGTGGGCGACTGGCGCATCGGCTACCAAATTGATGATGAAACTCAAGTGGTGAAGATCATAACCGTCGGCCATCGGCGCGAGTTCTACGACTGAGAGACGCATAGTCTCGGGAAGCACGTAATGAAGCGGCAACCCCCCCCAAGCCGAACCCGTAGGCGTTAGCCTGGGTCCCTCCGTAAAGAAATAGATCATGCCCACATTCCCAGAGCGCTTCAACATGGCGGACTACTTCCTCTATCACAATCTTGAGGAAGGGCGCGCAAACAAAACCTGCCTTTACTACGAAGACCAAACCTACACCTATGGTGAAACCGCGCTGCTCTCCAATCGCGCAGGCAATGCGTTACGCGAATTTGGACTGGCACTTGAAGAGCGCGTGCTGATTATCTTGCCTGACTGTCCTGAGTTTGTCTGGACCTGGTTTGGTGCGGCACGGATCGGCTCAGTGATCACAATGGTGAATCCACTGCTGCAGGCCGATGACTACAAATACTATTTGGACTACACGCGCGCGCGCGTTGCCGTCATCCATGAGTCTCTGTTGAGCACCTTCAACGAAGCGGCTGCGGACGCGCATTATCTGCGAGGCGTGTTGGTTGTCGGACGGCATGACGTTGAGATGCCGGCGGATGTTGATTTCACCAACGATCGCGTTGTGTGGTCGTCATTTGCTGCCGCGATCGCCGGCGCCGATGATGCGTGCCTGCGCGCCGACACTCACCGTGACGATATTGCGATTTGGCTGTTCAGCTCAGGCTCGACTGGAAAACCAAAGGGTGCCGTACACCTGCAACATGATTTGCCGTTCAACACCGAAGTCTTCGCGAAGCGCACCATGGGCGTAAACGAAGACGACCTGACTGTTTCCGTGCCGAAGCTTTTCTTCGGTTATGCGACTGGAACTAATTTGCTCTTCCCGTTTGCGGTCGGCGGCGCCACCGCCCTGTTTTCCGAGCGCTCCACGGCGGAAAAGCTTTTCGAAGTGATCGAGAAATACCGGCCTACGGTTTTGACAACCGTGCCGACCATGATCAATTCCATGTTGAATGCGCCGGACGTTGCGAGTCGCGACCTGTCGAGCCTGCGCTTTTGTTATTCAGCTGGTGAAGCTTTACCGGTTGAACTTTACGACCGTTGGATGAAGAGTTTGAACATCGAAATTTGCGATGGCATTGGCTCCGCGGAGATGTTTCATATCTACATTACAAATCGGCCGGGCGACGTGAAGCCCGGCAGTCTCGGCAGAGTTGTTGAGGGTTATGAGGCGATAATAGTCGACGCGGATGACAAAGAGGTGGCGCCCAATCAGATGGGCACACTCAAGGTCAAAGGCGATTCGGCGGCGTTGTGCTATTGGAACGCACACGAAAAATCGAAAGAGACTTTTGCCGGCGACTGGTGCACCACCGGAGATCAGTTTCACGTCGACGACGAGGGTTACTACTGGTACCACGGCCGCACCGACGACATGTTGAAAGTGTCGGGAATTTTTGTGGCTCCGGCAGAAATTGAAAACTGCTTACTGCAACACGAAGCAGTGCTTGAGTGTGCAGTAATCGGCACTGACGCGGGAGACGGCCTGGTCAAACCGAAGGCTTTCGTCGTCTTGCGCGACGAACATCCAGTCACTCCCGCCTATGATTTAGTGCAAACTCTGCAGACCTTCGTTAAGTCGCGACTGGCTCCCTACAAATACCCGCGTTGGATTGAGTTTGTATCTTCACTGCCAAAGAACGACCGCGGAAAAATCGATCGTAAGCAGTTAAAACAGCGCTGATTACATTTCGGAGTTTCTCTCATACGCGGTCTTGCCTCAAAAGTCGGTTGTTGACTTCTTCTCTCTGTGCGACCTCCGTGTTCCCTGTGTCTGTGTGGTGGATTTTTCGAGCGATAAGTTCACCACTGAGCCACGAGACCACTGAGTTCGCACATAGAAAACAACTGAGTTGCGCTTGTGGGGCAAGGCCTTACAACGCAGCGGCAAAACCATTTGGTTTCGCTTTGCGTATACATTTGCCACGTCTAACGATCAGCTTCAGGAGCGACTTCTAATGCATCTATTTTCTCGTAAAAACTACGGCGGGCGCGGATTTGTGCCGGCTGCACTTTCGCTATCACTCGCGATTGCGCTATCCAGTTCAACCTTCGCGTGGCAGCAAACCGGCGGCGCTACAACGCCGGCGAAAGCACCGGTCGCTACCTTAACCGCTGCCGAGAAAAAAGCGGCGTCGCGCATCAAGTCGGAAACTATCCGTGAAATCACAACCAAGCTGAGCTCGCCTGAATTCGAGGGCCGCGGAACCGGTCAGGCCGGTGGCGATCGCGCCGCGCAGTACATCGCACAAAAGTTTGCGGCCCTCGGACTGAAACCGGCTGGTGAGAACGGCACCTACTTGCAGTCGATCAAGTTTCGCGCTTCGCAGGTGCAAGCCGACTCGTCCGTTAAGATTGGAGACGCTGTCCTGAAACACGGCGACGATTACATCATTCTGCCGCCCTACACGTCAGAACAGTTGGACGCAGCCGGCGACGTTGTTTTTGTAGGATTCGGTGTCGTTTCGACAGACCTGAAGCGCGACGATCTCGCTGGTATTGACGTCAAGGGCAAAGTGGTAATCGTACTGGGTGGACAACCAGCAGGGGTCGATGCTGCGGCTTGGAAACGCGCGACTAGCCCGCAAGTCCGCGGGATGAATATTTTAGGACGCGGTGCCGCTGCGATGATTGTATGCAACGCCGGCTCGGCAGCGCAGCCGTTCGCCACACTTGCAAATTATTTATCGCGCCGACGCGTCAACCTGGCGTCCCAACCAGCCCCGGCAATGAAGCTGCCGCCCGTCCTGATTGTCAGCGACGGTGCAATGGAAAAAGTATTCGCAGGTTCAGGTACGACTTACGCGCAAACACTTGAAAAAGCGAAAACGGGTGAGTTTGTTTCTCGCGATTTCGGAAAAACAGCAACCCTGGCGTTGCGCATAAAACGCGAGGAGACCACCAGCAACAATGTGGTGGGCTTGCTCGAAGGATCTGATCCAAAGTTGAAAGAAGAAGCGATCGTTTACACCGCCCATTACGATGCGTACGGCATCGACACTGCCGGTCGAATATTTCCGGGCGCCGCCGACAACGCACTCGGCGTAGCAACGATCGCGTCTGTGGCCGAGGCGTTCGTCAAGTCGTTTCCGAAACCGGCTGCACGGCCGCGACGGTCGATTCTCTTTCTGGCGGTGACCGGCGAGGAGTATGGCCTGCTTGGCGCCGAATACTGGGTGCAACACCCCACCTGGCCACTCGAAAAAATTGCAGCTGACATAAACTTCGATGGCATTGGAACCGAGATTTACGGACCAGTGAAGCGCGTGGTTGGATTTGGCGCAGAGCACTCGGATCTCGGCGCGGTTTTTGAGGAAGTTGCCGGCGCGACCGGAAATATCGTGTCGCCTGACCCGATGCCTGAAGAAAACGCGTTTGTTCGGTCAGACCACTACGCGTTCGTTAAAAAAGGCGTGCCGGCACTGATGCTGCTCGGCGCGCCTGCCGGCGACGAATCTGTTTGGATCGCGCGCGCCAGAAAATGGCTCGATACTGATTACCACTCGCCGAGTGACACCGTGAAGCCTGATTGGAATTGGACTGGTCCGCAAACGCTGGCGCAACTGGGAATGGTAATCGGCCTGCGCGTCGCCAACACGGAAGCGATGCCGGCCTGGCGGCCGACCTCTCAGTTCAACAAACCACGCAGTATGGCGAAACCATAACGCCGGCGCGCGAAGGACCAACGTACAACGTGTTATCGCGATGACAGCCCCTAACTGAATAGGCAATTCAACAAGTCTGCTAACCGATAACCCGCTTCTGTGATTTCTACCTGGGCAATGCGGAAGGCCGTTCCCTGGTAGTTAGCATCAGGCATCTGATCGCGCAGCAACTGCTGGGGATACGCGGAGCTTTTGGCGTTTCCCAAACTTTCCAACGCCCACTTGTCGAATTGATTTGGGAGCGGCTGCGTAAAATTGCTTTTCGGATTTGCCAACTCAAACTCTTTTGCGACGCGTTCAATGTAGAGCTGGAATGATTCCTGCGGCTGTTTCGGGTGGGCGCGATCGACGATCCCGTCCCAGTAACTGTGCAAGGTCAATTCTGGCGTTAACTTGAAATCGTTGCCGCCGGCGTCGCCGTCCTGTTCGTTGGGAAATTGTGTAACCCGCCCGCTGGTATGCAAAGGTTGATGAATGTCGCCGACGAGATGCATCAGCCACGACACGCTCATTGCTCGATTTTTTGCCGGAAGCGCGGGGTTGATACTTGCGGCGCGCAGAAACAGCAATCGTTCTACAGCGTTGACCGGCGCAATCGGATTCGGAAGGTCCGTGGGCGGTGTGTTGGGATTTCCCGATACGCCTTTCCAGAAGTGATCGACGAAGTGCCAATCTCTTTGGTGAAACTGAATACACGGACGCGTGTCTTGGCTATCTCTCGGCCGGACGACATCGGGCCAGGTAGCCACTCTTACAAAGAATTCTCGAGGCCGTTGTTGAACGTCGCCGGTGGTGGGAAAGAGATCCCGCAAACACGCATTCGCCGGCGCTTGCCTCAACAGCTTAACAACATTCTGCCGCGCACTTTCCGTCATGTTATCCCAGGCTATGCGGGCGACGATCTGATGTCCCGTGCCATTCCAGGCAAGCGACTGTGATGAGAAAACGACAACTCCGAGGAACACACTGCAAATGAAGCGTTTCATAAGTCTCCTCGAGGGGCGCAGGTTGTGTGAGAACCTGGAAGTGGGAAAAACAATACTCGGCCGGATTGTCCGTGAGACTGTCAGCACAAACATCATCCGCAGACGAATTTTTCTCTCAATGACTTATGAAGTTAAGGAGAGAAGTATTTCATGGTCTTCATGAGAACTAAGAAACCGGGTTCGCGAAGACACCGCCATTGCGTGAAAGCCGTAAGTTAGCTGTTGCGGTGTTCCAGATTGTAATCGCGCAGCCGGCGATAAAGCGTTGAGGGGGAGATTCCGAGTATCTCTGCAGTTTTGCCCCGATGCCAGCCAGTCTGTTCGAGGGCAGCGAGAATTTGTTGGCGCTCGACGTCTCGCAGCGACGTTGGCGAAGCGACGGAATTGGTTGCAAAGGGTCCGGTTGATGAGGTATCGGGCGCCACACCGGGCACCACGGTGGCTGCGATCACCGCCGCCGGCAGCGATGGCCGCAATACTTCAGGCGGCAGTTCATTAATAGTAATCCGCCCGTTGTTCGAGAGAATTACCGCGCGCTCGAGGCAGTTTTTTAATTGCCTCACGTTGCCCGGCCAGCTGTAGGCACGCAAGGCGTCAAGCGCGGCAGGCTCAAGTTGCGGTCGGTTCGTGCCGCCCACCTTGTCGAGCAGATGACGCGCAAGCGGTTCGATATCTTCCGTACGCTCGCGCAACGGCGCCAGATCAATCTGGAAACCGTTGATTCGATAAAGCAGGTCGGAACGAAAAGACTCGTTCGCCACCACTGATTCCAGATTGCGATTAGTGGCCGCAACGATGCGAACGTTTACTTCAACCTTACGCACCCCGCCAACGCGGAAAAAGGTGCGTGTCTCAATCGCACGAAGGAGTTTTGCCTGGAGCTGTGCCGGCAACTCTGTAACTTCATCCAGAAACAAAGTGCCTCCGTCAGCCAGTTCAATCAAACCAAGCTTGCGTCCTTTCGCGCCGGAGAACGCTCCTGCCTCGTAACCAAAAAGCTCCGACTCCAGCAATGACTCCTGAAACGCGGCGCAGTTGATATCAATGAACGAGCCATCCGCGCGTGATGAGAGCCGATGAATCGCGTGGGCTACGAGTTCCTTGCCGGTGCCAGACTCCCCGGTTATCAGCACAGAAGCCTCGGAAGGGGCCACGCGTTCAACCAACCGCACAGCTTCCGTCATCGCCGGTGAGACTGAAACGATCTCAGGTAATCCCGATTGGCGCGCGAGCTGTTCGCGAAGTCGCAGGTTGTCCACGCGCAAACGTCGCTTCTCAGCAGCTTGCTTCACGCGCACATCAAGTTCGGTAATGCTGTAAGGCTTGGTGAGATAATCGTAGGCGCCCAGCTTCATCGCTTCCACAGCCGTTTCGACTGTTGCCTGCCCAGTTAACATAATTACTTCGGGTGGATTCGGTCGCTCGTGAACCCGTCGCAAGACTTCCATGCCGTCAATACGCGGCATGTTGATGTCACACAACAGCACGTCAACGTTGCTCTCTTCGAGTTTACGCAACGCTGCTTCACCGTCCGGCGCGGACTGAACGCGATAACCAAGCCGCTCTAATTCTTTTTGCAGCACCAAACGAAGATTGCTTTCGTCCTCTGCGATCAGAATTCGTGCTGCTCTTTGTTCGCTCAATCCTGCGGTTCTCCGTTGCTGCTTATTGCGGGAAGCGAGATTGTGAAAGTAGTTCCGGCTCCCGGCGTAGATTGCACGTCAAGACTGCCCCCGTGTTCCGTTAAGATACCATAACAAACGGCCAGTCCAAGACCAGTGCCCTTGCCGATTTCTTTGGTGGTAAAGAACGGCTCAAAAATTCTGGTGATGTTCTCTTGCGGGATTCCAATTCCAGTATCAGCAACCTCGATCAGCACGTTGCCTTTGCTTACAAGTCCTTCGATTCGCAGCACGCCGCCTTCGGGCATAGCGTCGATCGCGTTGGTCGCCAAAGCGATCACTGCTTGTTGCAACTGACTCGCGTCGCCCGAAACCGGCGGCAGATCGCCGGGCGTGTTGATCTCAAAATTGACGTTATCGCTACGCAGTTGATGCGACAGCAGACGAACGGCGGAAGCGATCACATCGGCGGGATTAACCAGGGCATGTTCGCTTGGCCGGGTGCGGCTGAAGTCGAGCAGCCCATTCGTAATCATCTTGCAACGAAAGGCTTCGCTGCGGATCAAGCCCAGATATTCGCGTAAATCATCAACGCCGGCTGAGTCGTTAAACTCACCTTCACTGACTCGCGATTCCAAAGCTTCAGCGCACGCCGAGATTGTTGCCAACGGATTATTGATTTCGTGGACGACTCCGGCAGCCAGCCGGCCAATGGCGGCGAGCTTCTCAGCCCTTGCAACGGCGCGATGGGCTTCGACGCGTGCAGTGGTCTCTTCGCCAATTGCGATGACATGCGACACCTCACCACTGCGGTCAATCCACATGGGAATCTTGCTTATCAACCAATGCTTCATCTCGCCGTTTGGTGTCACCGTTGCGTGTTCAAGTCGCTGAATTTCACCAGTCTCAAAAACGCGCGCAAACTCGGCTTCCAGCAGCTCGCGCTTCTGGCGCGTTAACACGCCGAAGATGTTTTTCCCCAGCACCGCGCCGCGGGGTATGCCGAGCTCGCCTAATTCGCGATTGCGGTTCCAGGCGACAATCTGATAATTGCGGTCGATTGCGTACAGCGATAACGGCAGACTGTCGATTATCGCTTCGATGAAACGTCGTTGCGACTCAACTTCAGCAGTCTGTCGCTCGACTTCTACGGCCAGATTGGCCGAGGCATCCCGCGCCGCCTGGTAAAGACTGGATACGTGTGCCGCGAGCGCGGCTTGTTGCGCTGCGGCGTCAACCAATCGACATACCGTATCGTCACAATCTTCGCGCTTATCGAAACCGACGATTAACGCGCCGCGGGCGCTACCGCTGAAACGTAGCGGCGCCGCGTATTCGACCACGTGTGATTCATCCTCTAATAGAAACTCGTCCTGATTGGTGATCAACAACGGCGTGATCGTTGCGGAGGTGGTCCCACTTAACCAACTCTTCAAGCGCAGTGGACGCAGCAACGCCGGGCCTTCCGCACTGCCTTCGCGATCAAACACGCAAACAGCCTCACGCGATCCGTTGATGGTGAGATATGCAGCGCACAGAGCGGCACTCGTGCCTTCATACGTTGCGCCAGCCACTCGTCGTATCAGTTGATCCGGATCCAGAGTGCGCAGCAAACCCCGACCCAGGTCAGCAAGAAAAGTGAGCTCGCGATTGCTTCCAATTAGGGCCCATTCCCTTTGGGCGGCGCGCAAGTGGGGCATCGATCGAGAAAGAATTTCGGAAGTAGAGGCATTCGTCGGGATGAAGTCATCGGCGCCGGCGGCGAGCGCTTCCTGTCTCAGGCTCTGGCTTACGTCATCCGAGACGATGATCACCGGCACTTTGCTTGTTGCCGGTTGCGCACGCAATAGCCGGCAGAATGCGAGGCCATCGAGATCTGACAACCCGACCTCGGTAACAATCAAATCGCAAGTTGTTCGATGAACGAGAGCCAGGGCCGAAGCAGTATCGGCAGCCGATAGCGCGCGGTAGCCGTCATTTTCGAAGAGGTTGCGTATCTCTTCGCGCGCGTTTTCGTCCTCGTAAACTACAAGAACGGTGGCATTTTGTTGGGGGTTAGCAGCAGACATGCTTCAGTTCGTATGGCGTTGTCAGGTTGGGTAACCCGAGCGGGGATCATGGGCAACGTATCAATTTTGTGAACGCCGCCCGTGTCCGACCATCGATTGAAAGCGATGCGAATAGCGAATGTCAAGAAAGCGACGCTCAGCAATCAACTGCCGGAAAAACACGCTACGAAAGTGATTTGAATCCGAGTAATAAAAAAACAGCCAGCTCTGCGAGTCTCGCAAGGCTGGCTGCCCTTCTGCTTACACTTCACTACTGCTTCAGTTAACCGTCACCAGGCTGTTGTTTTCAATTTCAAAGACAGTCTCGGGTTCAAATGCCTTCGAGTGAATCCGCTCATTCTTCGCGAGAATGTCCAGCTTGTTTTTCGATTTGGCGCGATACATTGCCTGGTCAGCCGCGACCAATAACTGATCAAGCGTCTCGCCGTCAGCGCCATACGTCGCCGTACCGATGCTGATTCCCACTCGCGCCTTGCCGCCGCCACGAACATGCAGGGTAAAGTCTGATACTGCCGCTTCGATACGATGTCTTAGTTCATCAACCTGGGTATCGACTAACTCCTGCACAACTGCCACAAATTCATCGCCAGCGTAACGTGCCAGAAAATCGTATTCGCGCAACTGGCCCTGAATTATTTTGCCCATTTCCCGCAGCATCTTGTCGCCAACCTTGTGACCATAGGTATCGTTCACACTCTTGAAGTGGTCGAGGTCAAGCATTACGACCTGAAACGGACGCGCGTTCCGACGTGCCCTGGCGGCTTCTTCGTCAAAACGTAAGGTGAGATATCTCGCGTTTGGCAGACCAGTTAGTTGATCCGTCAAGGCGTTCGATTCGGCCTGAGCATGCTGCATCGCATTCGAAAGCGCATCCGAAGCAAGTCGGGTAACAGTCTCGAGCAGTCGCATGTGATCGTCCGTGTATTGTTCTAACTCCGTCGAATAAACTGACAGGGCACCGAGAAGCATTTGATCCTTGAACAACGGGAGAGAAGCCATCGAGCGGTAGGCGTGCTCAATCTCGAGGCCAGACAAGTCGAGACTCGGGTGGAGCTGATTCACAGCGCTTCGGTTCGCCAGAGCAAATCCGGTTACTCCTTCGCCGGGTGCGACGCACCGGTTGGCCCAGGCCTGTGTATTTATTCCAGCGATGTGTGCGGGCGTAGCGTAACCCTTCAACTCATCGTAGAGGTACACCACGCAGGTTTGGAATGGAATCACATGTCCGACTTTGTCGATCAGGACTTCCAAAGTATTTCGCACGTCGAGAGACGATCCAAAGGTGCGCGCGATTTCGTAGAGCGCATAAACTTCCTGATGCGCACTCTTGATTTGGTCATAAGCCATAAACGCGCCGCGCTCGCGTGTTTGCGCCATATCGACTTCGGTTAACTCCAGCAACTCAGATTGATCAGGTGGCGGAAGCTGCTGTTGCAGACCAGCCGCGGCAATTTGAGCTTCGAAGCGCGGTAAGTGTTTGATGAACAAATTAACTATGGTTGGATCGAAGTGATTTCCGGCGCCACGCATCAGGAAGGCAAGTGCCTCATCACGGGTCATGCCGCGTCGGAACGGGCGATCTTCTCTTACCGAGTCGAAGCAATCGACCACTGAAATGATGCGTGCAGTGATGGGAATCTGCTCGCCCTTGAGGCCGTCCGGATAGCCCAATCCGTCCCACTGTTCATGATGGTGCCTCACGATTGGGGTAACCGGGTAAGGAAAATTGACGCGGCTGAGTATCTGAGCGCCAACGGTCGTATGCACTTTCATTTTTTCAAACTCAGCCGGGGTTAGCCGTCCGGGCTTGTTTATGATGTGGGCGGGTACGGCCAGCTTGCCAATGTCGTGAAGTAACGCGCCTGCCTTGAGGGCGGCAATTTCCATTTTAGATAAACCGAGCACCTCGCCGAGGCCGGCAGCATAGATTTGCACACGTCGAACATGGCAGTGGGTGGTTTGATCCTTCGCATCGATAGCGGTAGCCAGTGCTTCTGCGGTTGCGAAGTGGATGCGACTCAGTTCTTCGCTTTCCGTGGTTTTAGAATTCAGGCGTGCCCACGCAGCGTAGATAATATTGGCTATGACGAAAGTTACCAGAGCCAGTAGTGGTAAGGAATAAGCCAAATGAATTATCCAGGCCGCTGCAAACGAGAAGATGCTAAACACAAAGAATCTATATGGTTTGTGCAGGGTTTTTGTGGTTGGCAGGTAGTTGGTCACGTCGAGCTGGCTCATTAACGCTCCTCACCTAATTAAATCTTGCGATCCAAATTCTTCATCCATCTGGTACGGACAACTCTTGGTCCATATTTTTCTGGTCGGACACAAAGACTGGGGCAATCAGCTTTGCGTCCGACCAGGAACTGGGGCAAGCGGGCAAGCCTGTGCTTGCCTTGCTGGGTGAGAATCGTGTCAAAGGAGTGAATCGCACGTTTCACTCGCTTGAAAATTTTTGGCGGCTCGGACTCCGTGCGGAGAGCCCGTTGAAGCCTTGAGCCTCTCAGCCGCGCGCTCCCTTTTTCAATTGTTGTGCCGCAACGGTGTGGGCCACGGCTTAACGAAATAGTTGAGTTGTGTTGTGGTTTTGAATGTCTGCAGCGCGCGCAGTTTTGCGCGGCAGATCAGACTCTTCATTCTGACAGGTCAGATTGCCAGCGGCAGTCAAACTGCCTGAGGCATTGGTTGACAAATGCTGAAGCCAGCGGGCACCCTCGTCTTTTTCTGCTCAAATTGCAGTTCAACGCCCATGCAGTCTCGGTCATTCCAGAAATACGTTTGACCGATCGCTCAGTACTGTCGAATTTAAGGTGCCTAAAACTTTAGCCGACAATAAAGTTGAGACCGTACGCCCTGCAGGCTACGTGGAGTTGCTTCGCACTAACCGCAGCTTCCGGCAGGTGTGGCTCGGTCAGGTGGTCAGCCAGATGGGAGACTGGTTTGATACCATCGCGCTTTACACCATTATCCTCAATCTAACCGGGTCCGGCCGTGCTGTCGGACTATTGCTGGTGGCCAGGTTCCTTCCGAGCTTTTTCTTTGGCTCGCTGTCTGGCGTAGTGGCGGATCGCTTTAGCCGCCGCTCAATCATGATTGTCTCCGACGTGTTGCGCGCGGTGGTGGTGTTGGGATTTCTTTTCGTGCGACGCGCAGACCAGCTATGGATCATTTACTTGCTGACGGTATTTCAGTTAGGGCTCTCTACATTCTTTGAACCTGCGAAGACAGCCGTTATTCCGTCAATCGTTTCTGACCGAGAACTGGTATCAGCGAACGCTATCTCGTCCGTAACCTGGTCTGTCATGTTGACCTTCGGCGCGGCGATCGGTGGGGTGATAACTGGCTGGTTCGGCACCGACGTCGCTTTCATTCTCGATGCGTTAACTTATTTACTGTCAGCAGCGTTGATTGCGAGCGTTCGTATCCCGAAGCGCGCGCCACGCGAAAAACGGAAACTTACGATAAACGGTGCACTGGGGATCGGGGAAACAATCGAAGGGGCACGTTATGTAAAACGCAGGCCGCGTGTGCTCGCGCTGTTGCTGGTGAAACCAGCCTGGGGATTGGGCGGCGGGATACTGACTCTGCTGGCGGTGTTCGGCGAAAAAATATTTCCTGTCGGTGCTAGTGCAGCGACAGGTATTGGCGTCTTGTTTGCGGCCCGCGGAATCGGCACTGCGGTCGGCCCTATTGTGGCCCGGAGAATTTCGGGTGAGGGCAAAAAGCGAATGCAGATCTCTATCGGAATTGCGTTCTTAATCGGCGGCGCCTTCTACATGGCCTTCGGAGTCGCGAACAGTTTTGTCCTGGCGTTGATAGTGCTCGGGATTGCGCATTGCGGCGGCAGTATTCTGTGGGTGTTTTCCACTGTGCTGTTACAGCGTGCCGTTGAAGATAGTTTTCGCGGAAGAGTCTTTGCTGCCGAACTGGCTTTGCTCACTTTGACGATGGCGATTTCAAACTACACCACCGGCGAGCTGCTGGATCGCTTCGGTATGTCAGCCCGCACCGTGGCCGTTGCGATCGGAGCGCTTTTTTTGGTCCCCGGTGTTGCCTGGTTCGTGACGCAGAAGTGGTGGGACCAGGATGGCCACGCCGAACAAACGATGAATGCAGTTAATCCAATCCATGCAAGCAGGAGCTGATCAATGACACCCACGCCAAACGAAGTTAACCCACAACGACCACAACGTGTTTCCACAGCACTGCTCTTGCTGAAACTAGCACTCGCGCTCGGAGCAGCCACAGCATCCGTCCACGTCATTCGAGCTGTATCGGGCCCTGCCATGATGATCGCGTTGGTGCTGGTCATCGCGTTCTTCGCAGTCAGTTTCCTGCTGGTTTGGCGAATTTCGCTTGGCAACAACTGGGCGCGCATACTTCTGCTGATACTTGTAATCATCGGTACGCCGTTTTCCATACCTGGATACATAAGGGACTTGAAACATGGTCTGGCCTGGCCGACAATCAGCATTCTGATTTCCCTGCTGCAGTTAATCGGAACGTCTTTACTCTTCACCGGAAGTGCCAACGCCTGGTTTCGTAGAACAAAATGATTACCTCCATCGGTGTAATGGGTTCAGCTGGCGACGCTGGCGGACAGGACAATAAAGAAGCATTAACGGAAAAGGCGCTGGCATTGGCGCAAGCCATTGCTCAGCGCGAGCTGCACCTGTTAACCGGAGCTACAACCGGAATAATTTATGTCGTCGGCAAAGCCGCTCACGACGCCGGTACTTTTCATGTGGGCGTCTCTCCCGGCGCTAATGCGTCCGAACACCTCAACCATTACCATTTGCCGCTGGACGCTTGCGACCTGATTGTTTACACGGGCTTCGGACTGAAGGGACGCAATGTTGTTCTGGTTCGCTCAGCCGACGTGGTTTTGTTTATCGCGGGCGCGATGGGTTCGTTAAACGAGTTCACTATTGCACACGATGAAAATAAAGTGATTGGCTGTTTGACTGACACAGGCGGCGTAGCAGACGAATCGGAATACCTGCTACAGAAATTTTCTAAAAAGACCGGCGCGAAAGTCTTTTGCCACAACGATCCCGCGCAACTGATTGAGACCTGCCTCAATGAATTTCAAGCACGCCAAAGTTAAACGACATGACAGACGCGACGATTACGGATTCAAGCACAGAGGGCGCGCCAATTATCGAAGCGGCGTACTCGCCTAACGATCTTGAACCCGCGCATTGGGAGGCTCTCGAGTGGACTCGGACGCGACCAATCGACATTACGCGAACCTGGAACGGCTCACCTGCCCCGCAATCGCGTCACTCGCAGGCACGAATTCTTTGGACGGAATCTCAACTCCTGGTTCGGTTTGTCTGTCGTCAGGAAGAACCTCTGATCGTGTCTCCAACCCCGCAAACCGAGCGAAAGACTGACAGATTGTGGGATCGCGACGTGTGCGAAATTTTTATTGCGCCCGAAGCCGGAACGCCTGAAAGGTATTTCGAGTTTGAGGCGTCGCCGGCAGGTGAATGGATTGACCTCGAAATCGTCTTCACTTCTCAGGGACGTGAGACCAACTTCGAGTTTCATTCAGGCATGAAAACGGCGGCGACGATACTGGACGATCAAATAATGATGACGATTGCGGTGCCCTGGAGCGTTCACTTACCGAAACCGAGCGTGGGTGATATCTGGCGGGTCAATCTATTCCGCTGCATCGGTGCTGGAGACGAACGTTATCTCGCCTGGCAACCAACCTTCACGGAAGAACCTAATTTTCACGTGCCGCAGGCTTTTGGAAGTTTGAAGTTCGTCAAGGATTAGACTGACTAACTCTTCGCAACTTCAGCGACGAACTCCGTCCATCTTGCTCGCTCGCTGTCGCCTAAGTTCATAAGCTTCACGGCGATCAAATAGCCGGTCTCATTCCCCTCTTCGTCGAGGCGCTCATAACGAACAGGTGAACCTTGCAGCTCGATTGGGCCGTCAGGCAACTGGAGCGTGAGGTTGAAGCTGCGATTTTCGCCGACGAGGTGATGTTCGTCTAACGTGATTTTTGGAACAATCAAGGCCAGGCCGTTTACGCTGAGATCTAATGTGTGGCCGTCCATCACACTAACGCGCCGCATTCCGTTGAGATTCTTGGAAACTGAAACGAGGGAAAGCTTGAACGGCAGACGCGCGTCGTAACGCTTTGAGCGACGACGGTCGCCGACATATTGCCGCATGCGGGACACGACTGCGCGAGTGAATTCCGCCATAGTTAGTTCGGACACCGTCTGGTGCAGTATCCGCCGAGTTGTTTGAGGGGGGGCCGAATAGAAGCCGATCGATTGCGTCGGTCCTATTCTAGTCAGCGGGAACTTGCCACGCAATAGAAACTTAATTTGCGTGAAGTCTCGCCTAGTTTTTCGGGTTGGGGCTTAGTGGCTTGCCACCGGTATCGCCGCTTCTAACACCCGCGGCATCGAGATAAAAGGACAGTTTGCCGCTGCGACCATAGACCGCAGGCTCTGCGGCGGCGTTCCAGCTCTTGCCGGCGTCGGGAGCATTCACGCGAAATCGATAACCGGTCGAGGCGGTGGTTTCCAGATCCTTTGGCAACAGACCCAGCGAGATCAGCTTCGCTAGATCACCAAACTTGCCTTCGTGTTGTTGGCTATAGAGCAGCTCGGCGAGCGATACGCGCGTGAGCATTTCCTGGACTTCGCTGTGATGTGTGTCGATCCGCGCATTAAAGAAAAACTGTTTGCCTTGTTTCTTCACCACCGCCTGGTTTTCCTTATCACCCACGATCCACTGTCCCTGAAACAGCATTAGCGGCACGGGCTCGAGTTGCTCGGGTTTGTCTGCTTCCTGCACGCGAACAAAAACAGTTGCGAGATCTCCACTGATTTGTTCACCACCAAGATTCACCTGTAACGGAAGAATCGCAGCCATCTTTTCAAAGTCAGCTCGCAGGTCTTCGAACTCCTGCGGCTTCAACGGATCGATTGCGGGCTTATAGATTGACAAAGCAAACGCCTCACGAAACCTTTTCTCGCGCATTGCTTTATAAAACTCGCGCACCGTGTCAGACGGCGAACGCATCGGCGCCTGTTGAGACCTGACCGGTAGCGCCAACATGGAAACTAAGAAACCTGTGCCGACCAGACTTATGAAGAATTTCCTGGGTTCAGTTGCAAATCTCATCAATCTTAATCCTCTGCCAGACCTTCACGTTTAATTACGAAGCGCGCTCCATAATAGCAGCGCGCCTCAGATGTCCTGAATAAATTTCAATCGATTCGCTGCCTATCAGCGTCGACTAACCGTGCTGGCCCTGTCCGTAAGCAGCACCTCTCGACCAACCAGATAAAGCAGTACCATGAGCACAAGGAACGGAATCATCGACAGCAGGTTTGCGTTTTCGCCATGGAAAAGTGGGTTGTGGAGATTCGCCCAATCTTCGACGCTCTTGTTGAACGCCGCGAGAGCAGGCCGAGGTACGCCCTGCAAAATCGCGATCACGATTGCCGCAAGTGCGCCACCCGCGATGTAACCCGAGGCCATCAGAACGCCAGGACTCTTGTCAGTTTCCGCTACCAGTTGATCTTCAGTTAGCTTTTTATGCTTTAACTTTTTACGCAAGTAGCGATCAACTCCCCAGCGAATCATCCCGCCGATAAAGATCGGACTTGAGGAGGAAAGCGGTAGATATACGCCGACCGCAAAGGCCAGCGAAGGAATTCCACTCATCTCCAGCACGATCGCGATCATCACACCGAGTAGCACGAGACCCCAGGGCAGTTGACGATTGAGAATGCCCTTGATGATGTAAGACATCAACGTCGCCTTCGGCGCATCATACTTTGTGACAGCGGACCCATCGGGTCTTGTTTTGTGAATACCATTGATCCCCGGATCAGATAGATAAACCACCGCGCCTTGTTCGTTTACCAGGTAACGTCCGGCTGGGCCACCTTGGGTATCTACCTTATGCCACGGTCGGTACAGCCCGGGGTCGGCATTTGCCTGCGGACCCTTCAGTTTCTCGGGTGCCCCAGCTTGCGCCGGATCTACTTTCAGCGTGGCGGGAAAATTCTCCTGGACCTTGTAGGCAATTTTTCCCGAACCATCTACCAGATACTCACCGGGATCGAGCCCGGCAATCGCCGATGCACCGGCTTCGTTCTTTAGAACACGATAATCGCCCGGAGCCGTCGGTTTGATTGGATCGGTATAGGCGGGTAATGAACTCGCCCTGCTGGAGTCCAAAGTTACAGTCTGCTTCGCCGGTTCAAAGCTCATACGCGGCACATACACCGTGGCCGAATCGTTAAGCAGGAGGAGGATTGGTCCAAGTATTAGAGCGGAAGCAAACGCACCAACCAGAATAGCGATCTGTTGGTACTTTGGAGTTCCACCGACCAAAAATCCGGTTTTCAGATCCTGCGAGGTAGTGCCCCCATTTGACGAGGCGATGCAAACGATGCCGCCGATCGAAAGCGCGGTGATGTAGTAGCTTGGGCCAGTCCAACCGATAATCAGAAATATCAGGCAGGTAAGCAACAACGTTGCTACGGTCATTCCCGAAATCGGATTTGACGAGGAACCAATCTCGCCGGTTAGACGCGAAGACACGGTTACGAACAAAAAGCCGAAAGCGATGATCAGTAAGGCTCCCAGGAATGCCACAAAAATATTAATTTGCAGGCCCAGTTGGGGAAAGGCCATGATCATCCCAATCAACGCGAGGATGCCGCAAATCACAAACTTCATTGAGAGGTCCTGATCCGTGCGCGGCGCGTTGGCCGTGGCGGCCGGTCCGCCACGGAGGTCCGCAAGACCACCCTTCAAGCCACTCCAGATCGTCGGCAACGACCGAAACAAACTGATGATTCCTCCCGCCGCGACAGCACCGGCGCCGATGTAGAGAATGTAGGCGCCGCGTATTTGCGAAGGTTCCATCTCGCTAATGGGCACGGTTCCCGGCGGCAATACAGTGGTCATACCTTCGCCGAAGAATTTGATAGCGGGAATCAAAACGAGATAAGCAAGCACACCGCCCGCGCACATGATCGAGGCTATTCGCGGTCCAATGATGTAACCCACACCTAACAATGCCGGCGAAATTTCAGCGGAAACTGATCCCGCCTTGAAGGGCGCGCCAAAAACTTTTTCCGGCGTATCCTTCCAGCCTTTCAGACCAGTCATCAAAACCTGATAAACAAAGCCGACGCCCAATCCGCCGAAGATCGTCTTCGCTCCGGTTTGCGCTCCTTCGTCCGCGGCGCTGGCGTGTTCCACCGATCCCGCGGCCGCAGCCTTGCGCGATTCCTCGGAGGCCCCGGCCTTCAGCACTTCCGCACATGCGGTGCCTTCCGGGTATTTCAAGTATCCATGCTGGGCCACAATCAACGCCCGCCGCAGCGGAATCATCATCAGGATTCCGAGCAGTCCACCGAGCATCGCCACCAGCATCACACGCGTGAACTCGAGGTCCATTCCCAGAATCATGATCGCCGGCATGGTTACGCCGACACCGAAAGCGATTGATTCACCGGCGGAACCGGCAGTCTGAACGATGTTATTTTCAAGAATGGTCGCGTCGCGTAAGCCAAATTTCGATAGCACGCGGAAAACCGTTATGGAGATAACGGCGACGGGAATAGAGGCACTGACCGTCAAGCCGACTTTTAGTACAAGGTAAAGAGAGGAGGCTCCGAAAACCATGCCCAGCAGCGTTCCAATGATCAACGGTAAGGGTGTCAGTTCACGTAAGCGAACGCCGGCGGGAATGTAAGGCTTGAATGTCGCCAGGTATGGGTTGTCTGGTACAAAACCAATTCTGTCTGGATATTCATTCGCAGGAATGCTTTCAGAAGACATTCGGGTTTCCTCCAACAAGTTGCTAAGGGGAGTGCGTGGGGGTTAGTTCGTGGCTACTTTACACGGCCCACCCGCAGTGGGCAAGTTGATTTACCGGATAAACCTCGCCGTTGCAAAGGTTGTGAAATAGGCCCCGGCGATCTTGAACGGACTAATCACGCAGTCAGAAATGTTAACCGCTGCAGCGAATGTTTCGCGTGATTTCGTGGCTCCGGTTTTTTCTCGTCTGGGAAAAGATACGAAATCAAAATAAATCATGCCGGAAAATTTTGGGTTAGACTCTGAGTAGTCGCCAAGAAACTGTTGCCGGAAATCTATGCTGCGCATCCGCCTACTCGCTTTCGTACTCACATTCGCTTTCTTCCTGCCGCTGGTCCCGAGTCAAACTAACACGGGGCTCAGTAATCCATCGCTGCGTACCGTCCATATGGCGGCGGCCTTCCCGGAGCGAATTCCCTCGCCTGCAGAGGTGCTCGGATTCGTTCCCGGCGATGATCGAAAGCTCGCGAGTTGGGCGCAGGTAATCGAGTACTTCACTGCGCTTTCCCGAACCAGCGATCGGGTGAAATTTGAAACGCCAGGTCAGTCGACGATGGGTAAGCCTTTCGTGATGGCCACGATCAGCGCGCCGGAAAATCTCGCCCGACTCGACGAGTACCAGAAGATTCAGGAGTTGCTTGCGGATCCGCGCCAGCTCGGAGCGCCGGCCCTGCGCGCTCGCAAAGCTGCGGAGCTAATCGAGCGGGGCAAGACGGTCGTGCTCATCACCTGCGGCATTCATTCAACGGAAGTCGGCTCATATCTTTCAAGCATGCTGATCGCTCATCGTCTTGCTTCGGCGACCGACGCCAACACTCAAAAGATTCTCGAGAATACGATCATCCTGCTCGTACCGTCCTTGAATCCCGATGGCGTTGACATCGTCAAAAACTGGTACGACAAAACTCTGGGAACGCCTTACGAAGGAACTAGTCCGCCCGAGCTTTACCACAAATACGTGGGACATGATGACAATCGCGACTGGTATGCGTTCACGCAGGTCGAAACACAGATTGCGGTAGACAAGATTTACAACGTCTGGCATCCGCAGATCGTCCACGATATTCATCAGCAGGGCCAATACAACGCGCGCTTTTTTTTGCCACCGTACATGCCTCCGGTTGAGCCTAATGTGCCGAAGCAGATCGTGGAGGGTTACACGGAGCTGGGCGAATTTATCGCGCGCGAAATGAGGGTGGCGCATTTCACAGGCATAACGACTAACTCAACCTACGACGCCTGGTCACCTTCTCGCGCGTATTCTCACTATCACGGCGGCGTTCGCCTGCTCTCGGAAACCGCTTCCTGCAAAATTGCCACGCCCATCACAGTCAAGTTCAGCGAGCTGAAAAAGGATACCGGTTACGATCCGCAGAATGAGTCGGAGACCTACGGTCCGTTATGGCGCGGCGGTGAATGGCATTTGCGCGACATCACAAACTACATGACGACGGCCGCATTCCTGTTGCTGAGGCATGCTGCAGAGAATCGCGAACAGTGGCTGACGCGCTTCTACCAAATCAACAAGGAGGCGGTAAGGCCAAGACGCGCCGGCGAACTCTGGGGATATGAACTGGTGCCGACAAATAAAAACTATTTGTTTCTGGAAGCCGCGCTCCAGAAGGCGGGGGTGCAACTCGATTGGTGCCAAACTCGCAGCCATTCGGTTTCGCGGTTTGTGAGTCTGGCGCAGCCGGCTGGAGCGTTCGCGAAGGCAATGATCGAAGAGCAACGCTATCCAGACTTGCGCGACCGCGCCGGCGAACCCGTCTCACCCTACGACGTCACCGCTCATACACTCTCATTGATGACCGGGGTAACGGCAAAGCCTGTCTATGCGCCATTCAAGTGCCGCGAGGCTGATTGGTGTGACGATAATGTTTTGCCCGCTTATCCCGTCAGCGGCCGGATCGGATTGTATAAATCTCACGTTCCGGCAATCGATGAAGGTTGGACTCGCTGGGTTTTGGAAACGAACGGCAATAGATATCCGTATCAGGAGATTCATGGCGATCGCCTCGCGACATTTACTAGCGTAGATGACGCGGATATCCGAAGCGGAAATCTCAGGGCGACCTACGACGCGATCATCATTCCTGATCAAACCGCCTCAACAATCCTTAAGGGTCATGAGACCGGAACGATGCCGCCGGAACTAACCGGCGGATTGGGGTCCGCTGGTGTGCAAGCGCTGCGCGCATTTATCCAACAAGGCGGTACCCTCGTGTGTTTGAATCGCGCTTCAACCTTTGCGATCGAGCAATTCAAGTTGCCGCTGCGCGACGTGGTCGCCGATGTTTCCGAGCAACAGTTTTTTGTGCCCGGATCGATCCTGCGAATCGAGCTCGATACTACTAGTCCAATTGCCAAAGGCATGCGGCGTGAATCGGTCGCGTGGGTCGAAGATTCGCCGGTTTTCGAAGTTATCACTGGGACCGCGGGCTTCCCGCCCGCAGTGAGCGCGAAGCGCGACGTCGTCCACATCGTCGCGAGCTACCCCACAAATAAAAATCCCTTACTTTCAGGCTGGCTGCTCGGTGAAAAACGGATTCGCGGCAAAGCAGCGCTCGTTGAAATTGAAGTGGGAAAAGGACGCATTATTCTCTTCGGCTTTCGTCCACAATATCGTGGACAGTCGCTGGCCACGTATCCGCTGTTCTTCAACGCGATCAACGCCAGACCACAATAAGTGGCAAGCCCGCCTTTGGAGTGCGGGGACTGGTCACCGCTTTTGCTTCGCGGCGGCTTGACGCCGCGGTCTGAAAAATGAAGCGCTGCGACAGGTCGCAGCGAAAACAAAGCGGTGACAGGTCACCGCACTCCAAAGGCGGGCCTGCGGCTGTTAGTGGACTTACTTACCGCTCCGAGATTTTGAACCTTCCCCGCCCGGCAAGCGTATAATGCATTACACAGCGAGCGGCAGGTATTCGTAATAGTCGCCGCCTGACCTACATGGTCGCACTTCTTTTCACCGCAATTTTAATCATTGGACTCCTGGCTACGGCGCTCTATTTCTGGGCTCCGCGCGCGAAAAGCACCGAGCGAGGTTTGCTGCCGCCGCCGAGCGCACCACGCGGCTTATTTAGTGACGGAGATGGTATTGAGCCTGCAGCCTTAACGTCTGAGCCTGAACCTGAAGTTGATCGCGAAGCGGCGCGCGCTAGCCTGCGCGAGCGCGCCAAAGCAGGCGATCTGACTGCGCTAACAGAAACGCGTGCTCTCGGCGATCAGTCGTTCTACAATGAATTGCTGGACGAGTTCACCGCCGCCGCTGATCGCAACCCGAAACTCTTATCGCTGGTCTCCTACATTACGCGCCACGACCTGCCGATAAACAGAAGACTAGCGGAAGCTGTAATTGCATCCTGGAGAATCTCGCCCGATCGCAGTTCGACTGCGACCACTTTGCACCTAACCGCGCTGGCAGACGATGCCGACTTATATCGCAGCACAGTTGAGACGGCCCTGGACCTGTGGCGACAGGGATTGCTGCCGAACGTCACGAGCGCGGAATTAAGAGCTCTATTTGACGGTGAATTTTGGGTTCTATCCGCGAAAAGCAGAAATTCCGGTACCGGCTTTCTGTTGAAACGAACACTCGCAAACGCGCGCCGCGAATTGGAAATGGCGACGCGTGAAGATTAACGCGTAGGCTGGAAGCGCAGGCATCTGCCTGCTGCTATGTATCCCCTGATGGTTTGAAAGGTAGGTCAATAGATGGAAAACTTTGACGTCGTCGGATTACTGCCGCTCTTGCTACTCGGCTTTGCTGTTTTAATTGTGCTGCTCATCGTCCTCACCCGCATCATGGTCAACGTCGGCGCCCGTGAAATTGCAATCAAGGAGAGACGTTACCTCGGCGCGAAGATGCCGCCAGGCCGTGTAGTTGCCACCGAAGGTGAGGTGGGTATTCAGGCCGACGTGCTCAAGCCTGGTTTGCACCTGATCAGATTTCCGTTTGAAAAAGTCGTCCGCAAGGTGCCGTT